>Ga0247760_1000349_pt1 | contig 51060 bp, 48 predicted proteins | sample UWRJL171409R4_FD_179936 | JGI IMG/M metagenome (GOLD analysis project Ga0247760, IMG submission 179936) | Plant litter microbial communities from Arlington Agricultural Research Station in Wisconsin, United States - UWRJ-L171-409R-4 | ecosystem: Environmental > Terrestrial > Plant litter >...
GTTTTTTTGTTTTTTTTCCCCCCCCCCCCCCCCGAGCATAATCAGGGGTTTGCTGACAATCGTAGACGAGAGTGATTTGCGCATTGTGTGCAAGATCATCGAAGCTGCTATCTGGTATACTACCGCTGAGCAAGTCGAGGTCCAGAGCCTCCCGGAGCACTAAACCCCCCTACTCCATTATCAACGTGGCAGCAATCCAGTGATGCTCGGAATGTTGACACCGGCCGCAAACGAAAAGGCTGATGAAGAGGGCTTACAATCAAGCCGTTGAACAACTTAACATAGGTGTACAGAAAATCAGGAGATTAAGATTGCCAACTGTCGGACAGAGTGCTGGGAATCGGGTTGGTTTTGGTTGTAGTGGGCGTTGGTGCGGTACACAGCATGCACTGGCGATCAATACCCATCTCACACAGAGAGAATTAAAAGGAGAAAGTCTGATTTCTTTTGTCTTGGGAAGTAGGTGTGCCTCGCTGCTGCGATGATTTGCCTAGGTAGATAGCATCCATAGGAATCAAGCAAGGATTACTAACTTACCCTCAGCCCAGGATGCACCTGAAGTGACGCATGTGACTTGTGTAGCGTCTAACTGATGGTGTGATCAAGCTGAGTTCAGGCTGTTGACAAACTCGCAGTGTAGCGGCACGCCTCGAGAGCGGAATGTCTATTTGCATCGTAGCCACGCTGTTAAGGCTCCAGTTGAGAGAAAAAGAAAAATACATTAGATCAACCTTATGACTTATAGCTAGACACCCACTATCAAGACTTGATGTATTACATCACGGGCTTACTCGCATTGCACAATGCCATGATTCCAGAAAAAGATGTTTAGGAAGATAAGACAACCTCAAAGAGATTAGGAAACACCTCTCGGGAAGTATGCGATGCATAACTAGAGTCTGCAACCTGGCCAAGAATAAGAATGTATCTTGCTCGTTCCTTTAGGGGTCACGATGCAAATAAACATTCTCTCAAGAAACCATGGAATGCATTTGCTAATTTTACAACACTTCTTCCAGCACCCCAGCAGTTCTAGTCAAAAAAAGTTGTTCGTAGCGGTCAGACACGACAGGGGAAATTGGGGTTTCGACTGATCGGGTTGGGGCTTCTCTGCTGCCCGCAACCCATATCACATGTAAATGCCTTGCCTCCCATGCTTGGCTCATCAACGCTCCTCCATCCAACCGCCATCCAACTATGCCGCCGCCATGCTTTCCCGCTTGGTATCGTCACACGGTTCTCGGACATGTACCCTTAACCTCGCCTGGCACCTCTAATGGCGCAGGTTTCCATATTATAGCATCCACTTTTAGTACACACGCTTGAACGGTGGGACAGCAGCACACTCCTTCTCATCCAGAGTGGTGCCAATGACACGGCGGTACGAGAGATCGACCTTGCCGTGGGCCTTCTTCTGCCAGCTGAGCGTGTGCTTCATCCAGTTAGTGTCGTCACGGTCGGGATAGTCCTCGCGAGCGTGAGCGCCACGAGATTCCTTTCGGGCGGCAGCGGAGGTGGCCGTCTGGGTTCTGTCAAAGTTGTCAGCTCAAGCCTCAGCTCATAGGTAATTATGGTGTGTACTTACGCGCAGGTAAGCAAGTTCCTCAACTCAAGGGTCTCTACCAGGTCAGAGTTCCAGATCATGCTGCGATCCTTGATGCCAACCTGGGAGAAGGTTGAATCGACTTCGGCAATCTTCTTAACCCCCTCATCCAAGCTCTCTTGCGTGCGGAATACGCTGACGTCGCGCTGCATAGTCTTCTGCATAGCGAGACGGATCTCGGCCGTGGTCTTGGGGCCATCCGAAGTACGAACCTGATCGAGCACCTCAATCGACTCAGCACCGGCATCGGCACTGAGGGGCTTAAGGGGTGCGCCGGGAGTGAAGTTGTCGCGGATGGTGTGCGAGACAGCACGGCCGAAGACAACCAGGTCGAGAAGAGAGTTGGCTCCAAGGCGGTTGGCACCATGGACTGACACGCAAGCGGCCTCACCGCAAGCGAAGAGACCTGGAACAACATGGTCGTTTCCTTGCTCATCGACAGTAAGAACCTCACCAGTGTATCTGGTAGGAATACCACCCATGTTGTAATGGACGGTGGGCAGGACCGGGATGGGCTGCTTGCGAACATCCACTCCAGCAAAGATGCCGGCAGTCTCAGAGATACCAGGGAGACGCTCAGCAAGAATGTCGGCGGGCAGATGGCTCAGCTGGAGGTAGATGTGGTCCTTCTCAGGGCCAACACCACGGCCGTCGCGTATCTCCATAGTCATGGACCGGGAGACGACATCACGACTGGCAAGATCCTTGGCGGTCGGGGCATATCTCTCCATGAAACGCTCACCCTCAGAGTTGAGGAGATATCCACCCTCACCACGAGCACCCTCAGTGATCAAGCAGCCAGCTCCGTAAATACCCGTGGGGTGGAACTGGACGAACTCGAGATCCTGGTTGGGAAGACCGGCACGAGCAACCATGGCCATTCCGTCACCGGTGCAGGTATGGGCGGATGTGCAGCTGAAGTAAGTGCGTCCGTATCCGCCAGTCGCGAGGACGGTGTTGTTGGCCAAGAAACGGTGGAGAGTTCCATCCTCTTGGTTGTAGGCCAACACACCACGGCACTCACCGTCCTCCATGATCAAGTCAATAGCGAAGTACTCAATGAAGTAGTTGGTGTTGTGCCTGAGGGACTGGCCGTAGAGCGTGTGAAGGAGAGCATGGCCGGTACGGTCAGCGGCGGCGCAGCAGCGGTAGGCCTGGCCACCCTTGCCGAACTTCCGGGACTGTCCACCGAACGCACGCTGGTAGCTGTAGATTGTTCCCCGTCAGCCTCCAATTCCAATTCCAATACCAATACCTCTTCCAGGTTCACCGGTGCTTACATCTTTCCATCTTCGGTTCTCGAAAAGGGGCAGCCGTAGTTCTCAAGCTCGACGATAGATGCCGGGGCCTCGCGGGTCATATAGTGGATAGCGTCCTGGTCACCGAGCCAGTCGGAGCCCTTGACGGTATCGTACATGTGCCACCTCCAGTCGTCCTCGTGCATGTTACCGAGAGCAGCGTTGATTCCGCCCTGGGCGGCGACCGTGTGACTCCGAGTGGGGAAGAGCTTGGAGATACAGGCCGTGTTGAAACCGGCCTCGGCAAGACCGAAGGCGGCGCGAAGACCGGATCCGCCGGCTCCAACAACAATCGCGTCGTACTCATGGTCCTAGAATGCGGTTAATTGATACTCCTCTCCCTTATTGCTGGTATATCCAGGGGTGTAAGGCGCAGACGTACGATAACGGGGTACTTGTTGCTGACGAACGGCGATGCCTCCTTTGCCCGGAGCGGCGCATTTCCGATGATCCGCGCTACGTAATTCAACGTTAGCCGTTGCGCTGGTACGTACTGCGTAGAGCAGCTCAGTTAAGGGCATTGTTGACTTACCAGCCGGTCGTGTCGAGGAAAATGCCCTGGTAGGGGCTTTGCAGGCACGCGAAAGCTGCGTGGTAAAAACGACCTCGGATTAGCCAAACTCCCTGTTTTCACACAGCGCTGGCGGAAGCATGCGTAATTGAGAGAGAACTTACCGCCGGCGACGCGGCTAGTCGTCTCCAAGCCATTGAGGATGCCATTGTCCAGCTATCGAGGTGTGACGGGCAAAGTGGCAGCCAGGGAAATATTTGACCTCTTCGCAACAATCAGCAAGTCCAGGTCGGCCGCTCGTTCAATGACCCCAAGACTGATGCAAGAAAGCTGGTAGCGCCTGACCAATCAGCGACATGTGATTACCCGAGTTGCCGGTGTGAGCCGCAAGAATGTGGGGTCTCTGCACGCGCTACGAAATGGCCTCGGAAGTTGGAATAAACCAGTGCAACCCTCAAAGAACAGCTACAAAGTCGCCGACATGATGAGCAGTTTCTTCCGCCCAGATTGATAATTATACTAGCCCACTAAGGTAATGACGGAATAAGTAACTCTGAATGGTACCGATTAAGTTCTAGTCTGGCCCATAACCGCGAAGACATGCAGTGGCAAACGCCCCTCCATTCCGGCCCGCGACGCCCCTCCCACAACTTAACCCTGAATAGTCCTCCATCTACCAACCATGCAATGATTATGTTGCCGACACCATCCTAACATCCTGTAGTAATCTCTACCACCCATGTGTACCCTTCTTTTTCGATTCAATGAAACGTCCGCCTCTCGACAATGTATGCACCCATATTATGCTCCAACGAATCTGCAGTGCTGTCCTGCCTACCTACTCGGCGAGTACCATCCTCAACATAGCCAGGAAATTATCCTTCAGCTTGTGTACCTCCGATACGATAGGCTTCGCCGGCTCTCCAGCATTGCGCCGGAGCCGGTCCTGCTTTCTATTCCTTCGTCGCCGTTCGGCATCGATGGGATCCATATCTTCCTCTGCCTCAAGCTCGGCCTCCGACTCCGAGTCGTCGTCGTATTGCATGTCTTCCAGGTCCATCTGATCCAGTCCAAAGTCGCTCGACCTGAAGTTCATGACCCCTGGAATCATATCCGTTTCGCCCCCGTGCCCCTCAGCTGCCATCTTTTGTCTTGTCTTGTCGTGGTGCCACTTCTTCCGCGCCTCCTGCCATGAGATGAGCTGGTCAATCTCTTCGATGGCCTTCAGTTTGTCGACAGCTCCCGATCCCACACCGCCCTCAAAGAGAGCGTTGATATCCAGGGTTCCATTCTTGGGGCCATGGCGCAGGAACTCGAGGATCCCCTCAATCCATCCCATCAGTTGTGTGAAGAGCCCGTTGTCGTGAGTGTGTACCTCGTGTACAAACTTGTAGAAGTTGTGCTCGTGGCGCTGGCACAGGTCGATGAATGCTTGCACTGTCTGGTTAGGATCTGCTGAAGCGTCCTGCTCCCGACACCGTTCAACCACCTGAATCAAGTCGTCGATGAAGACAGCGAAGTCAGTAACGCTGTTGTAGACATTTGCTGATTTATAGACCCGCACAAGGGGTTCGTAGAAGATGGTAAAGAGGTCTCGGAAAAGCTGTAGCGTCACAGGCTCCTCGATGAGGTGAAGCATCATGGCCTTATCCCTCTGGCGAATTTGGAGCTTCATCAGCTGTTTGAGGTATGAAAACAACTGAGCGCCCTGCTTGAGCTCGTCGTCAACGTTCTCCACCGCATTATTAAAAGCGACGTAGGCGTTGTACAACCGGCCAATCTGCTCTGGCTCAAGGGGCGGCTCGATGAGGTCCGACCTTAGGATTGCGACAATGATATCGATATCATCACTATCAGCTTCTTCCCTGATGGCGGCCTTGATGTGTTCTTCTCCTTCCGTAAACTTCTTGAGCTTCTGGACGAAGATTGGATCGCCAATTTTCCCGGCTAGAGCGTCTATCGACCGCTGGAAATTCCTGATGCCATCGTGGAGTGTCAGGGAGAATATCCTCTGCATCAATGATCTGGTACCGAACGGCTGCGCCAAGAAGATGTCCAAAATGTTTGACATGACTGCGGCCGGGTTGGCTACCCGGATGACATTCTTCATGATGGTGTATGGAATCAGGGAGTGTATTCTCTTTGCCTGAGCAAAGAGCTCGGGTGAATTATCCTCGGCGAGGAAAAGATGGTAAATCGTGGCGGCCACCTCAATACGAAGCCACTCAGCGAATTTCTGATACTGTAAGCTGAGATCTTGTATAGTCTCCTTATCCTTGATCTCTTTGAAAAGCATAGTTAGGCCATTGCGTTCAACGATATCTTGGCGGAACCTGGTAAGGGTTAGCAAATGATGACAGGGGAACTTCAAAGTAGGGCTTACTGTTCCATGTACACGTCCAATTCCGCCGCACGTTTTCTGGCGATTTCGTAAAACTTCTTCTGCTCTTCCACTCGCTTCTCATCCATCTGCTTGCGTCGAATGATGTCGTCGACATCTTCATCCTTCGGAGTGATTGGGTGTTTTGTGAGGAACTCCAACATTGCGTTGGTATTGGCGATTTGGGGATCGTGAAGCAAGGCGCGAATAAAAGCACGGAGAGAAATCCTCTGGTCTTCGCGCCAGAGCACAACAGCCTGTGAACGTTAGACCATGGTTTCGCATGTTCGGACAAAGGTGTGAATAGTACCTCTTGAGCCCGAGGACTTGGCAATGCGGGACTTGCTGGGGTTACGTCCACTGATCGACGTGGCGAGGGCGCTCTGCTTGAAGCTGAGCCTGCGCGGTGGTGCCCTGGTCAGTGATGAGCCACATACACCGAAATACATGAATCTAAGCGAACCTTTGACCGAGAGCATCTTTTGGAACCCCTCGGTTGAGCCATTGGCAAGGCCGACTTGCTGCGTCGATGATGACGAGATGGACGAGACCTCAGAGTCATTGCCGCCGCCGCCAAATAGACCAGATGCTGTCGAGTTTGACTTGTTCTTCCGTGGCAGTGGCTGAAGAACTTTGCCAGGTAGCTCTATACGCACTTCCTTGTGAAGACGGGCGAAATCCCCGTACCGCCGTGCAACAAAGTGCTCTAACTCTCCTTTCCGCTTGATCCGGAGGATGAACTCCTGATCACCTGTCAGTATGATCTCGAGTTCAAGGAGCGCACCGCTTGTATCACCACTGGTCACTTACAGCGTGCTTATGGTGTCGGATATTTCGCTTCACCGAGATTATACGAACTGCAGCGACGTTGACGTCCCAGCCGTTCAGGTAGTTCCCCTCAGGAATTGATGCGAATAGCCCCTTATCAATGGCATTTGCGTCAACGATTTCCAACTCGGAAAACCGTATCCTCTCCTCGAAGCCCGAGGAGGTTGGTATCCCTGATACCATCATCAACTCGACCATCTTCTGCGCCTTCAACGCTAGTTTCCTCCTCTTTGTCTCCTCCAGACGGTCCTCCGAGGATGAGATGTTCTTGCTGGCGAAGGACTCCAGGAACTACATTTCAGCACCTCCGTTAGCCTGCGCCCAACTAGCAATATTGCGGCAATCGCGTCCACCGAGAGCGACAACGTACCACTTGTAGCTTATCCTGCCAGAATTCCTTCTCCCTCGCCTTGTCCAGAAATGGGAATTCTCTGACATGATGGACGAAGATGTAGCGCAGTATAGGAAGCTCCGAGTCCAGCGGCGACACCTCGCCAAACTCGGACCTGAACGGAGCGCCGAAGCGGCGCAGTGCCGTTGGCGTGTTGAGCTCTGAAATCTCCCATTTGGCTTGCTCCGAAACGAGTTCCCGCTTCAAGTCTAAGGTAAGGGTTTCGTTAGTCTAAAAATGCTCGAAACTCGTTATTTGGATGGGTTTGGCGCACAATGTTCTTGCTTGCCCGTCAACGTCTGGCCAGGGAGGGTTGTAGGCGCGGCGGTGCGGAGGGGCAGCTCGGTTGTCCCAGCCTTCACGGCGCTGCCGTTGCTGGCTATCTTCTCAGGTTCGGGCACCATTCTCGTAGTGGCTGGGATATCTCTGGATCCTATTCCCGAGCAGTAAAGGTTACGGTCTTGATTTTGGACTGAGGACGATCGAAGAACGGGGCGTCTAGCCTATCCGGTATTGCGCGCAACACCTACAGGGGCCCTAAAATCGTGGAGGGGTAGAAACCGAGAAAAGGAGCCGCCAGTCTGTCGCCTGACGTCCTTTATGCACTGCCTCCGGCTTCAAGCTGAATACAATAGGAGTATCCGTTTCAAAGGCACAGCTCCACACGCGAGGCTGATAATTCGAGTCTGCGAACTTCGTAGGGTCAAGGAAGGAAGAAAGAGCGCCCGTCAGCAGCGGGCAGTTTGAGAGGGGGATCGGCAGAGCGGTGCAGCCAAGCCCGCTGTGGTGCAAGGGCCAGGCTTGATTACTTGTGTCCCCTAGTGGCTCACAGAGAGATAGCCGCGTATTACTGCGCCTTCAGCGCCCTCAACACTGGAGGGGGTGGATACGAGTTGAGGCAGGCGGTGGCTGGAAACAGACCGAAAAGCGACACTGCAGCCTTCATAAACCAAGTAACGCAAGCCGGCCGACGCTTTGATCACAAGCCATCCTTTTGTCTTGGTCGAAGTGGGTGGGTTGCCAGGGACGTCAGGCAAGTGGGTTGCTGAGTGTGGGCGCCCGATGACGTCCCGTTTCTTTGCTCCATCCCGCATCCCACAGCCCAGCAAAGTTACGCAACCAGCACTTCGCGCTTGCTTGGCTCTCGACACCCACATGCCGACAAGCCGAGCAAAGTCCTGCACCGGCACGGCGGCCGGCTTGGCCACGCCAACCGATTACCATTCATTCATCTTCATGCCTGGCCAATATCAAGATATTTTCACGGTCCAATATTCCACTATTCGAAGGGGCTTGGTGATTGTGACGGTGATCGGAGGATTCCTACCTTACCCTGGCCTAGAGGTAGAGGACTAGAGTAGTTGGCAAGCCGTGGACCCACATTCCCTGTGCTTTCGAGAAGCCTTGCACTCGAAAGGGCAAGCTTCCCGGGACTCAGGCGTATCAAGACGGACATCTGCACCTGCACGTTGGACTCTTTGCTTCCAGGTCCCGTACTGATGTCGCGGTTATGCGGGATATGCCATTGAACCCGAGAGTACAAAAACAAGTAAAAAAATCCAATTGTACATGTAGGGTATCTTATGCTGCCTTGTGTGCTATAAATCAAATGTATGTGTTCGGATGTATGTCCCATCCACACCCTACAACTCGTCGAAAACCCTGAGCATGTCGGTCGACGAAGACAGTACCTCCGCAGCTTCTGTTCCGTTTGGGGGACTATCAGCCCTCTCGCCCTCAAGACTGGGGTCGGCCCATAGCGTATTTGAGCTGGTCACATTCCGGAGCGTGTTCAGACTGCTGTTAGCGAGCCGGGCTGGCTGCTCCAAGCTTTCTGGTGCGTACTGCGCACTTAAAAAGAGGAGCAGGAATATGAACAGCATGATGGACGTTACCACCCAGACGAATTTGAGGCGCTTTCGTGTCCTCTCTTGCCACTCCTTGTCCGCCCGCTCCCAGTTTTCAATCCGCTCTCGCACCACGTCCACCCGTTTGCTCAGCACCTTGATCTTGTCTCGGCCTTCATAGATCCGGCCCTGTAGCTTTTCGATCCGCGCCTGCTGATCCTCGAACTGACCGAACCCATCCAGCTGCGAGTTGACGTCGGCGACTAGCTCCTCGGCCTCCGTGGTGAATGTCGAGTTCATCTGGCGCGAGAGCCCCGCTAGCTCTTTCAACGCGATAATCGTGCTTTTCAACACGGCCAGTTTCTCTGAGACCGAATTATAGCTGTCGCCGAGCCGGCTGGTTGTTGCTACCGAGAAGTCCTCCAGCTCGGCAAGCGATTTCTTCAGACCGCTACGGCGCACTCAGGTCAGCGAAGTCGATTTCCCTTAAGGGGATGGCGAAGCAAACCTCTCACGCGCCATGGCCTTCTGCCTCTCTTTCCAAAGCACATCTTCTAAGTGTACCTTAGTGATAGAGGGCCCATTGGTGATGGTGGCGCCGGGCATCGCAGCTTGGGCTTCGTCTGCAGCGAGGAGAATGCTGGTCCTCCGACTCGGGTCGGGGCTCGGCGTCAGTCCATCAGACCGCGAGCCGTCGAGGGACAATCGACCTTGTGGCATCGGCGTTGCTTGCGGGGCCTGGACCCGTCCATCTCGCTCTTTCTCTTTCTCCTTCTCCTTCTCTTTGGCTGCGCGATGGTGTGAATTGTGGCGATGCAGCCGAATTGGCGATGAGAGTTCTGAGATGGAGCGGCTTATCTGATGCCGTGCGCGGTGTGGAGGTGTTTCTCTGGCACCCTCGACCCCATTATGGGACATTGTGATTGTCGCGATTTGCTGAGCGTCTCAGAGCTGCTGCGGGACCCTTGACGACACATTGAGGTGGATGGAGAAAGGCTTCCGTTACCCGGGAAATCAAGGGGCTTGAGGTGGGGTGAATTGACATGTGACGCCACCTTTCTCGCTTGTCGCGTCTCCCAGCTCCTCAGCCGCAGCCTCGTCTTATTTCAGCTACTAATCATAGTATAGCGCCTTATCTTCAGCCCTGGCTTACTCCGTACTGTACCTCTACGCAGTAAGCCGGGCATTAGAAACATCGGCAACGTAGGATGCAAGAACATTGATCCTGTCTTTTTATGCAAGGGTTCAGTTTGGGCCCGTTTCCTCGGGAACGTCCTTGGAAACGGTACTACCAATCTATCAGGTGTCCTAATACTGCTCGGATATAGCGATCGGAAGAGTCGAAGGCCCCCAAACGGCAATCATAATTCCACTGCCAGGGCGGAGCAATCTTTTGCCTAGGCCTCTGTGAGATGTGGCCATGGAGATATATTCACTCCGTTGCAAAGTCAATGGTCACTCACTGACTTGCCCTGTCCCGCATCATCACTTTGGCCCCGCACGATGCCCCTGCTAGTAGGAAGCCACTCCAAGCACATCTGAGGTGTATCTCAAGCCATATATCGATGTGAGCATCCCAACCAAACAAGGCTTCCGCTCGCTCAGGAGTTGATCAACTTGTTGCGCTTCTCCTTGCGCTTCAGCCTCTCCACGCGCTTCTTGTGCATCTTCTCGGCCATCTTTTCATACCGCTCCTTCTCCTCCTTTGCTGCACGCTTCTCCTTGAGCGCCGTTATGCGCCTCTGCAAAATAAAGCGAAATGGTCAGCCACAACGTCCCTAATCCACACCGCCCTCCGATGCGTTCAACGTACCTGGCGCTCGGCTTCCTTCTCGTCCCTCATTTCCTTCTCCTTCGCCTTTATCATCGTTTGCGTGGCCCTCAGTTTTGTGCGCAGTTCGTACGACGTCAGGCCGGACCCTGGGCGAAAGGCGCTGCGCGGGGCGTGCCATTGCTTGCCTGGGATTTCGAACATCTGTCAGCATGCAACTCGTGACAGAATGTATTTGCGCGCATGTGTGAGCATACCATTCACTCTCATGCCCTGAGGCTTTTGGGGCGCTTTTGCACCAGCCTCTATGGTGGTCGACATGGTTGATATTGGATATATGGCGCTGCCTTGCTGTTGCAGGCTCACCTTCGTCAAATGCGCCGGCGATTTGGAAATTTCAAGGCGGTGAAAAACTGGGCGGCAGTTAAGCGGGGCAGCGACCCCCATCGAGCGGGTTGTGGCTTGAATACATCTGTACTGTGGCGGCGGCTCCAGCGCCTAAACGTGTGGACGCGTGTCGCAGCATCCAATAAAAACAAAGCAACAACTAAGCGGACAGCGCGGAAGATGCTTTCTAGCTGTCAATGCAGCAACTGGTTCAAATGCCATCGACCTACCGTAGTGCAAGTTAGGCTGTTCTAATGGGCATAGCGTTGCTGTTCGGGAAAATATGGGGCTACCTAGAGTATGATATCTTCGATGCCTCTTCGCACGGAGGAAAGTGGTCCTTTCTTCTCGCGGGAGCCATCGTGCCGCTGCAATAAATGCGCTTGTGCAAGGGACGAGAATAGTTAGCTTTTCTGGATCGCGCGCCAATTGAGCCTATCTACAATCCGGCAATGCTTGTGCGTTTACAGATAATAGCCAGGATGTTATTTCTCCTAGTCCCTTCTGTAGGGCCGCCTGGAATAGATGGATATGTCTTATTATTGACAGGCAAGCACTGACCTGTTCATTTCCAACCGTATGCAGGAACACAATTTCGATTTTAAAATCAACTTGGGTCTCGAAGTCATCAGCCTCGCGTACCTCGGTACCAAGGGCGGCCTCCAGCGTGGTGGGCTTTTGCTGGCCAGTGTCCACCATGGCCTAAACTAATTTCTGAGCTCTGGGGCCGGAGATGAGTGTCGTCATTGCAATCGATTGCAAACCTCGGCGCGCAATCTGTTCCAGTCAAGGGCCCACCCGTCCGCGTCCAAGGGAGACCGCGTTAAGTGGTTTCGCCAGCTTTGAGATTGTTCCAGCGGGCAGAAGAATGCTTGCTGAAATTATGGCGATCGAAATGGCACAGAGCCGCAGTTAATATCCCCCGAGTCTCCCTCGGCGCGCGCGAGCTTGCGCTTGTCTTGCGCCGAAGGCGCCGATATCTTGGATAAAAAGCCTTTCAACTCAATTGTGAAGGACGATCTAATGCTCTGGCCAAGGCTAACAGACCCCTCCTGCGACCTAGCTCGTCGGCAGAAGAAGCCTGCCAGATCTGAACCGTTTGCCTACACCCTTCTTGCATGCTGTGGGCGATTGCAGGCTACTCGGAACGTTGCCCTGGCGCGCGCACACTGCGCCGTCCAGGGTCTTGCAAAGCAGCCCGCAACTGCACCTGAAGTTTCCCGGACCCGCTTGCCACGATGTTCGTTCCAGGAGCCGTCCTGACAGAGATCGATCCATCACAGGCACGCAGACCGCAGGCTACTGCAGAGCATTTGCCGCCTTTGACTGGCTCGAATGGATGGCTCGAAAGAGAGCATTTTGCCCCTGCGGTCTTGCTGCCCCTTCTGAACTTCTCTCGCGTCCGGCTGAATAGCCGTGGCATCCATGCAGAATTGTCCGTGCGTGCTGAGTGTGTGTGGTGTTACGAGCTCACAGTGGTCGATGAAGGAGACTGGCGTGCGTCAGGAGCTGCACGGTTCAGGGACGGTGTGAGCGAGCGTGTGGTCAGCGTTGTCAACAAAATAGAACTCGATGCTGGTTGCTCGCGCAATCGCCACCGAGAAGCGAAGTACATGAATCCTGTTTTTGTGAAAATTTCGCGCATATCACACAGAATGTTCCGTCTCTTCCGACGCACCCATTCGCACATTCGTCAGTTCCGCCTCCTGCCCCATTTTGCGCGGGGTTAGCCATAAATCTCTGTTGCGTTCTGTGTGATGCCTGCCCAGAGATAGCCGCCGGGGCTGAAGAGGCGGCGTAGGCAGTGGCTCGGCAACTAGATACTTATGACGGCCAAATCGCACGTCAAGCGATCAGGCAAGAGATCTGTGATCGTGTCAAGGACCGATGTCGAGGACGTCGACGGGGGGCGGGCTTCATCGCCGTCCGATCTTTCTCTCGAGCCCCCCCGCCTTGGAGACGGGGCCCTCACCGCCCCGGCCTGTCGAGGCCGGATAAGGCAGGCATAATGGTTTGTTATGCAGGACAAAAACACAGTGCGGGTAGGATTTAATCGGCTCTTGGTCCTGGGCACCCACCCACATGGGCCCTTGTCAGCACTTGCCCAGGGGTTTCCAGGAACCCAGTCTCTGCACTCCCTGTGAGTCTGTGTCGTGCGGTCATTCCGGGCGTTGTGTAGTGGGAGACTGGCGTTACAGGCTCCATCCTCGCCCCGTATTCAACAATAGCGGGGTACTTGACGCGACAGCGAGCGAGGCGCAGGCAATCGCGTAGTTCTCCATCCGCTCATTGTGACTTGCGAATGGGGTGCAAAATAGAGTAGGGCAATCGGAGGATAGATTTGGACCTCCACCGTCCTAGCCACGTGCAATGTTTTGGGATGGAGATAATCTCGATGGCCCGGCATGAGGCGAGACATTCGTGATGGGCGCTCAGGAGTCGCGGAGAGTTCTTGTGACCGTTTGATGTCCCCGCCAATTTAGAGGGTCTAGAAACCCGTTCTTGTCGCTGCCGAGGAAACAAAAATTGGAGAACCCATCGACCCTGGTGAATGCTGTGCAACAGCGCCGCCTAAGAGCGGAAGTGCGCAGAACGGATCCGCAGACGGGCCGGCTTGTAAGATTTACCACATTGGGCGAAACATGCGATGGTGCGCTTGCCTCTTCCATTCTGGTGTGTATTCGTCGTGGGTCGTGGGCGGCGGTACTTGAGGTGCCCTTGGGCCGGCGGATGCGGGTGATAGTGTCGCTCCCTGTGCCTGATCCCCCTCCGCTGCGACCGTACAGTTGCATCGGCCGTCTTCAGAGGGCGGTTGAGGGGATGTGAGGGGAGATGTGCGGAGAGAAGGGATGCTTGTATGTGGTTATTAGATGAGCAACTTGGGTCGCGCCGTTGCCCGCCGAAGAACGACCACATGGCCACTTGGCCTGGCTGCCGGTCATTTCGTCACGGCTTAATGTTTCCGGTAGGTCAAGAGGAAAAAACAACCCGCTGCAACTGAGAACCCGGTGTCAAACGTTTCGAACCCGACTGCGGTTTTGATTCAGTTGGGCTGAGTGGCTGCTTCCTCTGGAGATTTGTGGGCCACGTCCATCAGCGCTGGCTGGCTGGCGGTATTACCTATCTCCCTGGGGGGCCTGTGTTGGTCCACTTCCATATGTGGCCGGGCGCCGTCACAGTGCGAACGCGTTGCTGCACTGCTGACATCCATTTTGCTCCCGCCGCTGCCAGGCCCCCACCCAGTTTTTCTGTTGTGTGTTCCGTGTTCCACTGCCTGGCCGGTCCTCCACTCCTCGCTCTCGCTCCCCTTCGCATTTTCCTCCTCGTCAACCAACTCAGTCGATTGTCGACAACCTCAACCAACTTGGCTCAATTCCAGTGGCAGATCTCGAGATTTGCACTGGTTTGACCGTCCACTCCTTTGGTACATTCAACCATCTTGCTTTCGTGTACAGCAGACTACCTTCGTAATTATTGTCTGCACTGTTCTCCTGGAATTTACACTCGAACGGTTCTGAGGTACGGTTCACTTCGCCCTTTGTTCGCGTCCGCGTCGCTCTGAGGAGAGTCTTTATCTGCTAGAGTCCGAGACACGCGCCTGCTTTACTGCATTACGTCTATTTCGAATGTGGATCGATATTGGCTTCACGACTCGATGCTGACGGTTCTCAAGTTACAGAAGTTGTGGGCTATTTAATCATACTGATCGCCAGCATCGACCCTTTCGCACCACCGTTCTAGCCACAGGCTGACCGCATCCTTCATCTTGGCGATTTCGGGTTTACCCCCCAGACAATCCATGTCACCCGTTTGTGTTTGAGTTGTCCATCGCTTCTGGCGCCGCGGAGCGGCTTTGGAAGATGGCAGCCACAATCGGACCCGATGTGATGGTCGGAACCTCGATTTTAGACGGTTTCGATGGTGAAACAGCGCGCTGTTTTGACGGCTCAACAGACGGCAATATGTCTTCGCCAGACTCGTCCATTGCAAGCCCGCAAACGTCACCGAACTCGGCTCTCCCTCCACCGAATCCGCCCTTTGTCTTCCCTTCACGGCCATCGTCTTCCTCGGCTCCCTCATCATTTTCTCGAGCCACAGGCCGGCGGCCACGGTCGGCTGTCGACCCGCAGGAATCCGGATTGGTGGTCGCGACGGACAACGAAAAGCCGAAGCTGAGATCGCCTGCGCTTCCGGTATTCTCCTTCAACCCAGGGGCATCACTCCCGTCACCTCGGGCAGTTGAAACTACGTTTTTGGTACCCCCAAAATCTCCCTCGGCGCCAGAGTCTCCAAGGTCAATTCCAATCAGACCAACTGGCCATCGGAGGGGAGGTAGCGAGTTCGTGGGTGGGAATATTCGGGCGGGAGACGCGGTCACCGTGCTGAGCAGCAGCCCAACAAAGTCAGAGAGCGGTATGGCTTCGCCATTACTGCAGCCGGCGAAGCCAAACAGACCGCGAGGCCACGCTCACCGAAGGTCTGCGGCGATCTCGAGCCATGACCTCGCCTCGATCATTCTCCCGTCACCCAACCAAAATCTCCGAGGGAGCAGCGCGCCAGCGAGTCCTGCAATGCTTCCTGACAGAGAGGTATTCCCGGTTCCGAAGGCAGCGCCATCAGTCCCGGATCTAGTCCCCTCGCCAATCCCAGAAATGGCTGGTGAGAGAATTGGCAAAGGAACACCATCTCTAGCATCGGAGTTTGAGCCACCTATCAGGCCCCAGGCGCGCAACAGAGTCGGGTTTTCAGACACCTTGGAGTTCATTCCACGGCCGTTGTCCCTCGTGTCCAACGAAACTTCCAGCACGGTAACAGCTCGCCCGGGACACTCTGTTTCCGGCAGCATTTCATCTGTGATATCTGTCACAAATCCTGACCGCGAACTTCACTCACCTGTAGGGTTCAGTTCGGCGCGCAAGTTGAACGAGTCTCGGCCAAGCACTGCCGGCGCAATCCTGGAGCGCACACAAACAGAAGAACAGGAGCAGTCTCTGCCTTCGCCGAGGAGGAGAGGATCAATTCCTTTCCTTGGTTCCATGCCCCCAGCTGGTCTCACAGCTGCCATGGCTCCAGCCACTCCCAGCCCGACAAAGTCTAGCAAAAAGTGGTCTTTCTTTGGTTTGGACCCTTTTGTCGCCGCTTCCCCGACCCGCTCCCGACCAGTCAGTGTCAGCTCTGCTGAATCGCAGAAGGAGACAGCGACTGCTATTTCAGCATGCCCTGCCAACCAAGTATCTGATTCTTCCGACAAGCAACATGTGGACGAGGAAGGATGGCAAAAACCACCGTGCAAGAAGCGCACCAAGAAGCAGAAGAAAGTCAAGACATGGGCAGGGTCCATTTTGTCCCGCAAATCCAAAACACGACATGGGAAGCAAAAGCGAAGGGCGCCGACACCACCCCCACTTTCGCTGTCTGGAACCAGAGGCGACGGTGACAACGATGAGGTATCTACCGGAATGTCGCCTGAGCCCGAACCGAGTGTGCCCTCCTTTTTGGTAACTGACTCGACTTTGGACGACTTGGAGGATTCTTGGGGCTCTTCGTCTCTCCCAGACGAAGACACATCCTATCCTATGATTGATCTGGATGCGGCCCTCGGACCCTTCAACACTCCGTTGCCCCGAAATCCAGAATGGGAAGCGGCTCAGCGTGCTGGTGGCTTGATAAAGAAGCAGTTGCACAGTGCTGCTGGTATGAGCAGGTTCACCGGTCCTGGCATGCACTATCACCATAGGCGGGCTGAAAGTGCCCCGGAAATGGCACCATTTGATGTTGGCCGGCTTGGTTTCCCGCGATTTAGCAGCAGTTCAACGATGGCCGACGTGTTCGAAGAGGATGAGGAAGACGATGATCGTGGCTCTGCCACAAAATCCACTGGGCAATCCACTCCCGTTGGAGAGCCAACGCCCTCTGAGAAAGCTGTGGTTGCCGCTGCCGACCAAGACAATGCCTCGCTTCCCGATATCGTTTCACACAAGCTTTCGACGATTGTCAATAGTCCTTATCCTGCTGAGGCACTTGAACCAAAAGCTGCAGTCGGACCTGCTGACAACGATAAGCTACTTGGATCCCCGAGCACCAAATTAAACCATTCGAGCACTTCTCTTCACGAAGATGCCATACCCGAGGAACCCACATGGAATAGCTCTTCAATTATTGCTCGGAGTTCTATGGATTCGGCAACCCCATCTCCCCGTCACGTCCTGAGGGCCAGGGAGCTAGCTCCTGTGGATGTCAGTCCCCTCAACCTTCCGACCGCCTCGTTGGCTCCGATTAGCCCGTACTCGATGACTCAATCGTCTGCTTTTCCATCGCCGCGATCACCCATGTCTTACGATGCACACCGTATCTCGACGGCTCCTTCGTCTATCACAGAAGATAACTTCCAGTCATTGCTCATGGGGGAGCCCGGCCCGGAAGTACGAATATCTGTGGATGATATCCCATCCTTGACAAGCAGCAATTCCACCATGACCCGTGAAAGCATTTTTGCTCAATACCCTCAGGCACGGCAGCCAGGTCCTTTGAGTGACCAGCCACGGCCTGCCTCATTTACCTCATCCGCATTTGGCCGAAGACGTTCAAGTCTTGCGAGCCTGAGCCGGTTGATTAGTAGCTCGCACGGAGAGCGAAGCAAACTTTCAATGGAAGTCTTGATGGACAACGAACCGGAAAAGAAGTCCAAAGTTAGCAAGACGAAGAGACTTAGCCGACTGGTTCAATTTTGGAAGACAAAGGAAGGGGAGGCGCAATAGGGGGACCGCGCACAACTCTTTGGGCCTCCACGACTGGATTGCCATTATTTAGGGCCAGTCCTGATTTGAACCTGCTGGTGGCAGACTCGCACCTCGGTCTAGCAAGTTCATCAGCTAGGTTGGGCAGAGCAGTTCATGGGGAGACTGTTCTCTCGGGTCTCAGCAATAACCGCCTCCGATGGGGGGCCGATACCGTATGTAGGATTATTTGGGAGCAGATGGGAGTGCTTAATAACGGGGCAAAGGGCGTTTTTTGACGATACAAATGAAGGTTGACTTGGGCGGGTTTTGGGACAGATCTTGTTTGCCAGACTTTGTTTTAGGTTCTGAGGAAGTTGGCGTGGACATGATGGCGACAAGAACATATGATTTGCGGACGGATGGCAGCTCTTTGATTCTCTGGACATATTGCTGTACATGTTGTGCTTGTGAGGAGGGCATCCGTTCCGGCGATCGCATTTCGTGCCGGACGGCCCTCCTGGTGGGCGACGCAAATGGCAACCATCAAATAGGTTAGTTAGCTAGACAATTAGGTAGTAATGAACACAGGTGGTCTGCCCATTCAAGTATTCTTGCTGTGGTTTTCTCAAAGATCAAAGTACCTATCGCCCCACAGCGGGCAACCCAAATCCGGGGAAGCAGGTTCAATGTGGATACAGCCTCGGCACATCCGCCCCCACGGGCCCGCGCTAGCCTCCTGGAGTGTAGAGCTGGGAAGCAGAGCCAACAGATGTCTTTCAACATTGACAAATTCATAAATGCACGATACTGTAATCAAAGCCGTTTGAGGACTGACTCTGCAAAACGAACCGGTTTGCAAAATTCCCAGAGAGGGACTCATCTGCGCAAAATACAGCGCCAACCCAAGGTGTTATGTCCACAGCGTCGTCCTCGTCCCGCAATGCCACCCGTCGCCTGTTGAAGGAGCTGGACCAGTGGAATAACCTCGAATCCAAAGAAGAGAAGGGTGTCGAGCGCCTCGGGCCCGTTAATGATGAACTGCTGAGCTGGGAGGCCGTGATCAACGGCCGGGGGGTCGGCAGCGGCTACGATGGTGCGTGATGTTCTTGTCTCTTCCCAACCGCGTCAAATTTAAAAGACTCGGAGCAGCGAGCTGACTGTTTCTTTCGTAATGACAGACGGCCGCTGGCTCCTCCGCATCACCATCCCGCCGACCTACCCGCTCGCACCGCCGCAGATGGCCTTCGCAACACCTATCGTGCACGCTAATGTCGCGCTGCAGACGGGCGAGATCTGCCTTGATCTGCTCAAGGATGCCTGGACGCCCGCCTATAGCGTACTGGAGTGCGTGCGCGCCGTGCGAACCCTTCTTGCCTACCCGGAGGTCGACAGCCCCCTCAACGTCGACGTAGCGTCGCTGATACGGGACGGTGATATCGTCGGTGCCCGGCGGCTGGTTGAGCTGTGGGTGGAGGAGGAGAAGTACACTGGGAACTGACCCGAGCCGGCCGTACGCTCAGACTTGATGAGGTAGTATATGGGACAGCGAGGGAAATAGAATAGGTCTGGACGTTTGTAATGTAGTTTGCTGGTCTCGGCTGAGATTACAGACCCATGGCATTGGATATAACGTGTTGGTGAGCAAGGGATAGAATTCGGGAAGATTGTGTTGAAGTTCCTCGGAAGCATTCTAGGTTATAAAGCGCAAATAAAGTCGGATGGAATCGCTTGCTTGAAGGTTGTTAAAAGGAGCGACCACATGCTACCCACTATACACCAGGAGAGACAGTCATGCAATACCAAATCAAAGGGTTCTCTATATTTCTCTTGATGTAATCTCTACCGTTCCATTCCCAGGAAAAGCAGAACAGGGTCAGATGCATAAGGCACAGGATGCTGTACAAAATAACCCAAAAGTAGGCCTCCTCCGAAACCGTAGTCGTAGCGTGTCATATCATACAGCCCAGGATGGGAAATCAATGCCCCCGGCCAAGGAAAAACCAAGGTTCTCGGGATAGCCCAGCAAACGCACGCTCGTCACAAACACCGAGACCAAGATTACAAGACAAGAACGTCGGGACCATGACCGAGCAATAGGGCGGGTCTCATCCTTTCTTTCATATCAAATCCCGCCAAGCCACGGGTAGCCAAGTCCCTGCCTGTGGTTCCCAAGGGCATTGGAAGGGGCTCCTGGAATGAAGGAGCGTGAAGTGTGTAAAGGGGTGTCGTCAACCGACTAAGACAAGATGGCGTTCGGAAAGCCGGTAGTATTTCACTCGTTGTAGTGATATACCTTTTGCCACTGGTTAGCATAGAAGCAAGGGTGGGTCAAAAATGTGCAAAAAGAAAAACCGACCTTGTAGTTAGGCAGTCCCGTTGCCTGCCACCCTAACCTTTTCGCCATCTTTGCGAAGCCTTCGGTTTCGATCAAATGGTAGAACGCGAAAGGAGGGAACATGGCACCATCACGGTGGACATCGGCCTTCACAAGCAGTGCCGTGCCACCGACACCGTCCAATGGGACCTCATAGTGCACGTCGCCCCCGTCCTCATACATATACGCCATCAGCGCTCGGTATGTTGCCATATCGTGGTAACCCTCTAAAAGGATATCATCGGCGCCCATTTCGGAGGCGATTTTCTGGGCTGTAGGACTGTCTTGCCAGTTGTTGAAGTCGTATGCCCTCTCGTCCACCTTCTTTTTATCCTGATTGTAGAACTTTTGGAAGCAGTTGGGTGCAATCAAGGGCTTGTCGTGCAAGGCCAGATCCTGGATCAAACTTGGGGGGGTCTCGATAATGTCGGCGTCCAACCACAATACCCAGGACGTAGCGGGTCCCAACGTCGTGAATAGCAGGGAGTTTCTTGCCTTGGCCATTGCGGATCGTCGCGGCTTTTGGTTCTGCATTTTGTGCCGCTCGACTTCGTCTTGGGAGGGAAGTGGAGGTTCGAAGTCCTGCCGCAAGATGATGATGCTCTTGAACCTATCCTTTTCAGGCCCGTACTTCTGTGTCTTCGTGATCTGCTTATCCAACTCGGCGTAAGCCGCGTTACCCTCCTTGTTCTTAGGCAGGATAAAACCAAGCGTAATAAGTTCGTGGGGGTATGTGAGCTTGAGGAGATTGTCCCAGTATCCCTGATAGAAACGAGCCATGGGGGTCAGAACCAGGACATTTTCGCGATTTTCGATGGGGGTGTTGGTGATGGTGACATTGTTGAGATTGTAGCGCGTTACGGGTGGGGGCTTCAACTTGCTACCGGACGGAGACTGGCGAAATGGCGACGTTGGCGGCGAAAGGGGGTGAGACGCGGCGGAGGCCTTGCGAGAAGCAGAGAAGTCGGGCGCTGAGGATCCAAGCAGAAAGTAGAGAATGAAGATGCAGAGGGCAGCGCCGATGGCAAGGGTCAATGGGTTCGTCTTCTTCAGACGAACCGGCCCCATGGGACGCGCCATGGAATTGTCGGGCGTGTGTTCAGCAGCGATACATAAGGTCGTGAGCTATTCCTCTTGTTCGACCGCCCCTCCTTCCTGTGTCAAAACCCTCTCGAACGGTCGCGAAGCTCGATTCGACTCTCTCGACGGTTCGAAAAGAGTGTATCGCCTGAGTAATATGTTGTCTTCTGCCTCGCGCCAGCACTGTGGGCGATTCTTTCGATCGGCAACGTCTGGGCCACCGATTGGGTGTGTTGGCGGTTGAATCGTGAATAGAGAATCCGGCTCTGCTGAGAAGGACAGGTAAAATCATGCAAAGGGGCTTTTAGCGCAGCGCAAAGATACGGGCTCCTGGCGCCATGGCCAGATGCACAGCCCTTGCTAGCGCATATTGACCCTAACCCTCAGACCCATGCTGATCGTCTCTGCGGCCCACTTTTCAATGCGCCAAGCCGTCAGCTAGCGGTCTCCCAGGGCAACGACACGCAAGTGTAGAAATCAACAGACGCAACTGCCCTCCTCACTGACAACACCTCACAACCGCCAAGTGAACATCAACACCCCCGGTACACGCGACCTTTCTGATACCACCCTGCCGTCAACAACATCTTTATGGAGAATTGTTCGTAATTCTTCTCATGTTTCCCGCCTTTTCATCTCCTCCTTCAGCTTGCTGAATCACAGAATTCGGGAGAGCACAACAGCAACCAAACCGCCAAACCCGCCAAAATGGACCAGTCCCCGCCGAAGCGCATAACCAGGGCGCGGGCAGCAGCGAAGACCGAGCCCGCCACCAAGACGACCAAGGTCGTTACTGCAGCAGCAAGAGCCAAGGCTACACGAGGCACCGCGAGTACCTCAGCGAAACGGAAGACTAGATCTGACGATGTAGAAGACTCAGATAACGATGAATTGGGCGCCGCAGCACCCAAGGAAGCACCACCCGCGGCCGTGAAAGCCGCCAGAGCTACCAGGGGTCGTCCCAAGAAGACAGCTGAAGAAATCCAACCCCAGCCGGAGACCGAGCCCGAGAACCCAGCGCCCGTCAAAACTCGGGGTAGACCCAAAAAGGTGGCCGTAGCACCCCCCGCCATGGAGCCTGTCAAGACAACCCGAGCAACTCGCACAAAAAAGACGGTTGTAGACGAGTCGGAGGAGCCCACGGCGCCCAAGAGGACAACTCGCGCCCGACCGCTCTCCTCCATGGCAACTCGAACGGCCGCGAGTGCAGTCGTCAAGAAGGCAGTCAAGTTTGAGGAGCCAGAGAAGGAAAATATTGCCCCAGCAGAGGCTGCTGCAGGAAAACCATTGACAAAAGTGTCGGAAACGGGAACTGGTCTGCGAGCAAAGCCAGTCCGTAGGCCTGTCGTTGCAGCCAGCCGGGCCACGCGAGGTACCAAGACGAACACCGCCACGGGAGACAAGCCGATTCCGCTGAGCCCTAAGAAGATCAACCAGATGGCAAAGAGCCGAGCTGATTCTGATGATGAATTGGCCCCGAATGACAAGCTCCCTGCCCGGCCGCTACGAAAGAACCCTATCCGGCCCCCAACAGGCGTAAAGAAGCTAGCGCACGACCCCCAGCCTGCCGCTGATGAAGAGGACGCAACATCTGGTTCTTCAGAAGCAGGTCCGACTATCATTCTAGGCAGCCCCGCTAAAAAGCTTCCTCAATCACCATGGAAGGGGTCTATCAAATCACCAGCGAAGCGAGTTGAAGGTGTGTTGGGTATCCCTTCATCACAAGTTCCATTAAATAGCGAGTCCTCGCAATCTCCGTTCAAAGCTACATTGTTGCAATCACCCGCAAAGAGACCGCCCCCTGGAACTCTGGACCTCGGCAACGTTGGTGGCGCTCAGCTCAGTATGTCCCCTTTCAAGACGTCGCTGCTGTTATCCCCAGCCAAACGACCTCTGTCGCCCATGAAGGCTTTCGCTCCCCGCGGGCCGGAAGATGACTGTGCTCGGAGTCCGGCACCCAAAGCTACTATGCTAGCCACACCACTCCCAACAATCCAGAATGGTGGCGTTGATGATGATGAAGAGGGCAAAGACATCGCGCTGGATGATGCCGATGATAACATGGGCATCCCTGATTCGCCCACGAGACTCCGATTCCCTGGGCGGCTATCCGCCGTATTACCCCGTCATGCCGACCCTGCGTTGACGGCTACCATGTTGGTCGTCCCCGAGGCAGAAGAAAATGGCTTTGAAAACGACGAGGCTGATGATACTGAGGAGGCTGATGACACCGATGATGAGGTTGAAGAGGTGGAGTGTCTTGGGGACCCCATGGCATTGGACGAACCCCAAAACTGGACCAACGACGCGGATAACTTCGGTAGCACCGCCGCCCCAACCTCGCCCCCGAAACCAGCTGGTCCGATGTTCAGGCTTCGTGAGGAAGTTCTTCAAAGTTACGACAGCGAGACCGAAGTCGTGTCAGAAGATGAGCTGGCGCCCCGGCGAACTTTGTTTCCCGCCGTCTTTGGTGCCGCTCCTGCAACCCCCTGTCTGGAGTCCACCTCTAGGACCCCGGGATCCCGGCCCATCAATACAGGAACAAACTCGGTCAATCGTAATACCGCGAAGAGGGTGCGAACGAATGGCAAGTTCGGATATACACCCCTTGCCGAGCAACTTAACGGCTGGACTGTTGGACTGAGCCCTCTTAAGACTGGTATTCAGGCCGAGTCACCCTCAATGCCTTTACAAACCGTCCTCACCCCAGGGGTTGCGGAACCCTCGCCCATGCGCACCACGTTCTTTGACGAAGCCATGGTAGCAAAGTCGGAAAACACACAAGCTGGCGAGCAGATTGAGGATCCCGCGGTTCCGGAGGTAGAAAGCCCTGTCTTGGAGGATATCCCACTTACCGAGGAAGACATGGCCCTAGTGGCCGAAGCCAATGAAATGTCCCTCATGGAGCCGGAACAGGTTGAGGAACTTGTGGGCAACCGGAGTTTTGACGACACTGTCTCTGAGGCAAGCCAGGAATACGGAGATGAGAACGAGGTGCCCATCGATCCCAGCCTTCTTGCCGGGTCTCAGGAACCCGGTGTTCCGTTGGTTACTCCGCGGAGACCGTTGCATCGCGAGTTCCATACCGTCTCTAAAGTCCCGCTCAAACCTGCAGACGAATCAACACCCCAACTTAGAGTCAAGAAGCGCAGCCAGAGTATCTCGCGACTACCTGTCTCACGGCCGACCCAGAATCTCGCTAGAAATGCCACCGTTATTTCATATTCGCCCACGAAGGCCAAAGAGGAGCGCGAAATTGAGGCTACAGAAAGCGAACGCGCCGGATCTGCACCACCTCCAGTCACACCCTCAAAGTCTGAGGCAGGATGGTCAATGATCGGCACCCCAGCACGGACGCCCCGGCGTGATATCGACCCGGCCTTGCTCCGTGGCGCTGTCGTGTTTGTGGACGTACATACAAGCGAGGGCGCTGATGCGAGCGGAATATTCGTTGAGTTGCTCGGTCAGATGGGAGCACGCTGCGTCAGCCGTTGGTCATGGAATCCTGCTAGCCCACCTGGAAATGATGCCTCAGCCTCCAAAATTGGTATAACTCATGTCGTGTATAAGGATGGCGGAAAGCGTACCCTTGAGAAGGTCAAGGAGAGCGGTGGCGTTGTCCAGTGTGTTGGCGTTAGTTGGGTTTTAGAGTAAGTTTTCCACCGTTGACGGCCCCAGCGCTCCAAGAAACTAATTACGCCATAGCTGTGAGCGCGAGAATCAGTGGCTTGACGAAGCTCCGTACTACATTGACACCTCTATGGTGCCGCGTGGCGGAGCTCGCCGCCGCAAGAGCATGGAACCCCGTGCGATTGCCAACCTCAACGGCATGCTAGTACCGACGCCGGTACGGAGCGTTAGCCAAGGCAGCGGCCCCCGGGATAAGCAGTCGCCCAGCACCCCGGTTAGCGGTCGTCGTTCCAGTGCCTTGTGGATTCGCACGCCCGAGGACAACAGCGGCGAGCAAGACGGTGACGATGATTCTGGTCACGAGGATACGGAGTGGAATGCCGTTCTCACGCCGGTCCCCAAGACGCCGGCCCCGGAAGCCGTTGCGAGATATGCAGCCAACCTCAGTCCCGCCACTCCTTCTGACTCGACCGTGTACGGCCAGGATCATATGGATGAAGACGACGATGAAGACTCTCAACGCGCGGCGCTCATGACGCGAACTTGCCCGCCTAAGCCGGCCGCTCCTACATTCTTTGAACTTGGCGTCGGCATCCTTAGTCGTGAAAAAGACGAGAGTGTTCTGCTTCGACTTATGGCTGCGCGAAGGAAGAGCCTGCAGTTTGCACCAAAAGTTGGAAGTCCCCTTGCAAGGACGTGGAAATAACTTTGGTTATTGGAGTGCTGATATGTAAATTTTGTATTCTAATATGTCGTGGAAGTGTTCATCTGCCCCTGTATAGATTTGGGCATTCTGAGGTCACTCGTTTATCATACCTGCCATCGGCTTTGGTGTTTGGGGGGTTTGGGGGGTTGGGGTTTCTGATTACGGTTTGCTTATCGGCACCGTGCTTCACCGGCGCGATACATAGTAGACGCGCGTCTTGTCAGTGTATACATAACCACTCATTTACCGACTGAAGACTAGTTGAGTATAATATTTGTATTCGATGAATCCTACACTTCAACTCAATGGAGATTGCGTCGCTCTACCCCACCAGCTCTCCTCGACAAATGGCCTAAACGCCCACACACTAGTTCCCAGCCAAGGAGGATATCTCATATAGGGATATGCCCCGAGGTTCTAACACGAACTGTTGATACATTTCATACAGTTCATAAAATGCGTCTCTTCTTAAATCATGCTAATGACCAAACGCTGTATGAAACCAGCCATGGCGATTTCACCGAAGGGTGCCCCTGTCAACTGCATCTTCCTCGTTAGACGCTCGTCCTTAAAACGCTGGGGTAACATAGGCCCTGATAGCCTTCAAGGCGTCGCCATCATGCATCTTGAGAAGTTCGGTTGCTTTCGGTTTGGAAAGATCAAGCTCTTCAACCTGCAGTTCCGGAGTCAGAGCAGGTTCGGCTATGGACAGCGCCTGGTAAATCAGGGGAACGAACCAGCAGCGAAACATCGGCGGCGTCGACCTTGACCTTCTTAACTTCCTTCTTCTCAGCCGACTTTCCGCCCGCGCCACCTAGCGCGCTCATAGCATTCTTGACGGCCTCCTGGTCAACCTCGTGGGACGGGGCCGACTCATCGTCGCCATGGGTGTCGAGCTTGGAGAGAGCTGCAGCTGCCTTGCGGTCCTCAGCTGACTTAGCCGTCGGGACTTCATCCTCGATGTCACCGGCGTTAGCGGGTTGTCTATCCTCGGCCATGGCTGCAGTGCGTTGTGATGGTAGATATGTGGTAGTTCGGGGTTAGACGTATTGACTTAAATGAGGCTCAATGTCAAAAATTAGGTTCTATTCAAGCCTGAACGCGGGGGTGGGGGTTCGGTGACCACAGGGGTCCTAAGCGGAGGGGAAGCTGCCGCTGTGGCGCAAATATGGAAGGGTAGTGGCGGTTTGGAGGGGCGCGATTGGTCAATTGACTTCCATCTGGCCATGAATGAAAGGAAGGCAGATCCTGACTCACTCACACTTGCCTTCACGACAATGAGAACCTGGGCCACCTGATGATATATTTCTCGCGCAACTCAAAGACCAACTCGCTTGAGCTCCCCAACTTGTTCTATTTCTTCAATTTCGACCCTAGATCTCTGCATATTTCTATTAGATCTGTCGACCACCTAAGACCGCGTTAGATTACATTGCTCCTCGCCCTAGTTCCAACTTTCGTTTCAAAGACTCACAAGTCCCAAAACCACCTCCATGAGTGGCTCAACAGTTCCCACCACAAGCAACGGGCAAACGCCCGAGTGGACCCCTGAGTCGTGGCGGACCAAGCCCATCAAGCAATGCCCCGATTATCCAGACCAGGAAGCTCTCGCCAAGTCCGTCTCTGAGCTCAAACGGCTGCCCCCGATCGTCCATCCCCGCGAGATCGTCTGCCTCAAAGAACTTTTGAGGGATGTGGCCCGTGGCGACGCCTTCCTCCTCCAGGGCGGCGACTGCGCTGAGCTCTTCGACTACTGCGAGCAGAATGTCATCGAGTCCAAGATTAAGCTTCTTCTCCAGATGAGTTTGGTACTCATTTGGGGCGCCGACAAGCGTGTGGTTCGCATCGGCCGCATGGCTGGTCAGTACGCCAAGCCCCGGTCCAGCCCCATGGAGACTGTCAACGGAAAGCAAGTGCCATCTTTCAGGGGTGACATCTTGAACGGCTTTGCTCTCGAGGAGAGAACACTTGATCCCAACAGACTCGTCAAGTATGGAGACCATGCCTGATCCTAGCATACCAGAGAAGTCTTGTGACTAACATCCACACAGGGCCTACCACCACTCGGCAGCTACTCTAAACTACATCAGAGCAGCCATTTCGTCCGGAATCGCAGACCTGCATCGTCCCCTAGACTGGGGTTTGGGCCATGTCCGAGACCCAAAGCTCAAGGCGAAGTACTCCGAGGCTGTCAACTTCTTGACCGACATGCTGCGTTTCATGCAAACCATTGGCGCCGACAAGAGTCAGAAGCTCGACACAGTGGACCTGTTCACCAGCCATGAGGGCCTGCTCCTGGAATACGAGCAACCTCTCACCCGCCTCCTGGACAACCCTTCACACGTCCCATCGTCCACCACTAGCCCTGCCAAGGAATACTACAATACATCTGCCCACTTTCTCTGGATTGGTGATCGCACCCGTCAGATTGACGGAGCACACGTTGAGTACTTCCGTGGTATCGCCAACCCGATCGGCGTCAAGGTCGGCCCGAGCACGCCTGCGTCAGACCTGCTCGCTCTGTTGCGTACCCTCAACCCATCGCGTGAGGAGGGCAAGATCACACTCATCACCCGTTACGGAGCCGCCAAGGTGGCTGGGTTGTTGCCAGCTCACATCCGCGCTGTCGAGGACAGTGAGTATGCCCGCACTGTCGTCTGGCAGTGTGACCCCATGCATGGCAACACCCAGAGTGTAGGCGGAGGTGTTAAAACCCGTGCTTTCAGCGACATTTTCAGCGAGTTGCAGCAGACGCTACGTATTCACAAGGAACAAGGAAGCTACCTCGGCGGTGTCCACCTTGAGTTGACGGGAGACGCCGTGACAGAGTGCCTGGGTGGTAGCGAGGGGTTGGACGAGGACGATCTTTCAACCAACTACACCAGCTTCTGTGACCCACGTTTGAACGAAAAGCAAGCCCTCGAGCTGGCCTTCTTGGTCGCTGACCATTACCGGTGCGAGAGGATGGACAAGCCGGCGACGGCGTGAGTGGTACTGGTTGTCATTTTCTGTGGCGTTGGGTTGGGTAAAACCCTTTGCATGGGGGAACGTGGGATGAAAAGCAACGGCTAAACGGATGCAGACCCGTTTGTCTGCATTATTGGCTTCATTATTGTTTCCGCATCCATGTATATGACGAGGCTTACCAGCCCGCTTTTTAACTATACCTACCTGAAGTATTTCAATTGAACTTAGCTTCAACATACTACGAATCTCATTTCAACAAAATGGGACACATCGGCTGGTACGTAGCAGCACGTTTCCATCCCCGTTTCATCCCTGGACCGCACAATATGTCTGGCCTCGTATACAGTGTGTCACCATTATCCCTGACAAAGAATGGGATTCGGGTATCGCTGCTCGGGCAAATGGCGCGTTCAGATGCTTCTAATGCCTTGCCACACAGAGCAGAGCAACCGTTTTGTTGACAGTGGCATGTGTACATTGTTTTCAAAGCGTCGGCTCGTCCTCCTTTTCTTCCGCTCCCCTTACAAATAAGACCCCATCGGCACCCTGTTTTTCCCGCAGTAGCTTCTGCCGCCAGATGCCGACCGTCAAGAGTGATAGGTGATGGTCTGGGCACCCTCATACGCATCGCCGGGCTCCAGCGACTGCCACCCAGCCACCGATCCGGGCTCGATGCACAGCATGTTCTTGAATCCGTCCTTGGGCGCGAAGTCACCCATGCCGGCTGCTTTCTCCGTCCACGGGTTCCACACCACCACATTACTGAAGTTGTCGCGCGCCATGCTGTAGAGCTTCTTGCCACCTTCGACTACTGTTACTAGCGCCTCGCTCTTCTCCGGTGTATACACGCGGTCCGTCTCACCATTGATGGTGACAGACCCGGGCGCCTGCGTCTTGGTCTTGGCACCGTCTACCTTGTCGACATACGGTGCATTGTCAAGGCCGTGGATCTCGACATTGCCGATATCCTAAAACATAGGTATCCCATTAACTCAGCTGCTTCCACAACAGGGGTAGGGCATAGGCAGCTCACCTTGACACGCAGATACGTATGCAACAGCACCTGGCAGTCAAACGGCTTGTCATCGTCATTAGAAACCACCAGGCTGGTAGTCAGGCTATCACGATTTAAGTTGACGCTGTAGATGAGGTTGAACGCAAAAGGCCACAGCTTCTTCGTAGCAGCGTCCAGGCCCGCCGCGCTCAGCCCAAAGTCTAGCTTGGCTGTCAGGTCAGCCGCGCCCGATCCCGAAGCCGACTCGCTCGTCGACTTTCCGAGAAACTCCCAGCGGGACGTGCGCGCGAACCCGTGCTGCGGCAGCGAGCCGACCTGCGCGTGCTCCGGCGCCGTCCCGAACACGGGGAACACGAGCGGGATTCCGCCCCGGACGGCCTTGGTGCCGTCGAGCTTGGCACCCTCGCTGAGCCAGAGCTTCTCGGCGCCCGAGGCGTCCTTCCAGCTCACGACGGTCGCGCCGTACAGCAGGACTTCAACGCTCTCGCCTGTCGGCAGCACGGCGGACACGCGCGAGTTGTCGTCGGAGAAGGTCACCTGCGGCTGGAGGGCTAGGCCGGGCGTGGCGGATAGCGCCGAGGGTCGGTTGGAGCGTTCGACCATTGTTGATAACTTGGGCGTGAGAATGGGTGTTGTGTCGTGTGGTTGAGGAGTTGGTTGGTTGGTTGTTTGCTATCGCGGCGTTGGATCGCAGCAGCAAGCTAGGTAGCTAGCTACGTAATGTAATCCTAGGAACAAAAAAAGACTAGGTGATGGGAGGAGAAGAATCCGAAGAATCTCAAAGGGGTGAGAGGAAGAACAGATGCTTATGCCTCACTTAGGACAGGAACGCTAGGTCGATAGGGTAACTGTTGTTTGATCCAATTCATGCTTGGGAGTGTTGGAGGGGCATGGGCAGAAGGCGGGGTAACGGATATGGGACGAGCACGTCTCGAGCTGAGGACGACCACACTCGCTCAACGAGCAGTTTGCTGCACGTCTTGTAGCCTGCAGCGTCACTGCGCATTTGATCTGAAACGCCAGGGAGCTGTACGTTTAGCTCCTTCGCCTAGCTGCTTTCCCTCTTTGGGGTTGGGCGCTCGCCATCACGCGTGTGAGCCGGCGAATGACAGCCTTCAGGTGCCATGCTGCGAGGACTGTGTAATTCATCACATTGACTTTCCCTTGCGAGGCTTTCGAAAAATATATTCCATGCTCCGAGCTGATTCCCAATCGCTCCCAGGTATCTTTTACCAGTCTGACAATAATATCCACAGGCCGTGCCATGCCAATGCTTTGGTGACATATACAAATAATGAACCCAAAAACCAGTGAATGTGTCCCGCCAATACGCCATCATAATGCAACCAACTCATCTCCTCCCGCGCCTCTTGACCTCATGCAGCGCTCTGGTCACCTCCAAGAGCGCGTCTTCCGCTTCCCATGCTTCCTCCATCGACACATTTGGTGCTGATAACAGAAGCTCTGCGCCACTCCGCAACATGCTGATGAACTTCTGCATGTAGCCCTGCGACGGAGCATCTTGGCTTTGGGACTCTGTTTGCTCCTCTGCCTGCTCCTCCACCACCTCCTCCGCTGTTGGGTCTTCCAAATCTACATCCATCGCCTCTGCAGCCTCCGCTGTGTTAGATGCAACGGCCTCAACGCGCTGTTTCTCTTTTTCACTACTTCGAATACTGGATTCAAGCGCAATCTGTGATTGCGCCTCCCGATCATGAGCTTGTGAGCTTTCAATTTCCACCAGCTCCACATAATTGTGACGGCCCCTGGATCTTGGGCGGGAACTGGCGAGAGGGGGGTTTGGAAACCTTTGCCCGAAGTCATGGATTGTCGTTGCGATACCTGGAAACGCCAACGTTGGGTGGCAATCGTTAATGAGTTGAGCGGAGGCCACGCCTTTAATAGCCGATGAAGGCTGGCTGTCGGGCACCTCGGACAAGGTATCAACTTCCTCGACAGGAGATCGATGTCGTCGCTTCCTGCCGCTGGTTTCGTGTGCCTTTGAGTTCTTCCTCTTCCGTTTTTGTCGGGATGTTTGCTGTGAGCTTGGCTCCTGTTCCTCTCCGGCAATTGATGGGACGGTCGACACTGCCGAGCTTGCTCTGGTACTTCTCGAAACTGCCTTCCCGTTGGGTTTCTTCGGGCTGTCCCCGACCACTATGCAGTCTGCGACGTCTTTGGTCGGTTTTTTGTCAGGTGACTCTGTAGGCCGTCTGTAATCGGAGCTATTGACTACTCCGGAGTCCAGTTCGACTACCAGCCTAACTGCACTCCGATCGTCTCCGTCACTACCGGCGACAGAGAAAGTCTGCGACGGCACGCTTTCAGCTTCTCTAAGACGAGAAGCCCTAGTGGATTTGGCAATTCTTTCGGAACGCTTTGGGGTGGGTGGTAGAGGACTACTCGGCGCATCCACAAAGACGTCGTTGTCTGACTTGGGGGTTTCCTGCACATGTCCGAACCTGGTCGTCCTTCGGGGTGTTGAAGGGATTGGCACAGTTGTTGGGGCTCTGGGGAGGTCTGGCAGAATGGTATCTTCAACGATTTTGTTTTCAGCAGAAAACGACCGATCGGCCCCCTCCACCTCGGTGCCTTCGTTCTGCGATGTCGAAACTTCTTGGTTATCCTCAACCAAAGGGTCCTCGTCAACAACTGGGAGCTCTTCTAGATCCGACGGTTCAGGAGCATGCCGGATCGGGTTTGGAGAACCGGACACTGGTGAGGAGGAGAACTGCCATTCGTCCAGCAAACTGTTACTTGCAGACCTAGATCTTATCTCCGCAGCCAGTGGATTCCCTCTAGGCTCCGGGGGCGACGAGGGTAGATCGGGCATGTCATGCTCTGGAATAGCTACCGGCTGACCTCGGCGTGGAGTTGGGGTTGACGAAACAAAGCTGTCGAACGCTCCCTCCGGCTCAGGAGTGGCTACCTCCCGAGCGCGAGACGGGAGTTGTGGTGAAGAGACCTGAGATTGCCTTGTTGGAACAGCCTCCTTTCCTTTCGAACCGGGGCTCGAGCGAATTTCAGAGAACAGAGTGGCAGTTTCTTTCTGGCGTTCCCGAACCTCCTTCTGCCTCTCTGTCAAAATCTGTGATTCCAATTGCTGCTGGTCCGGAGAAGTATTGATAGGGGCAAACTGCACTTGGGAGTCGTCATGTCGTAGTCGCGGCGTGGTGCGGTGGCGGCTAACCTCCGAAGTCTTGTGTCCAGGAGTTGAGCGATGCTGCTGTTTCGGATTCACGTCAAAGCTGCCGAGCTCGGGCGACATAGCACGAGACGATACTGGGCGGGGTGTTCCTTTCCGACTGGATGCTGTAGATGGGAGTCTAGGAAGGCTGATGTCGTCGACGGAGCCCATGAACATGGGCTGTTGGCCGGCATAGTCCCCGCTTGGGACTTCCAGACCTGGAAGGATTATGTCGACGTGTGGCTGCAACCGTGAAAGCGCAACCTTGAGTTGCTCCGGATAGTCGAGGTCCTTCGCGTGCTCAAAGAGTCCATTCCACAAGCAGACACAGGAATTTGCGATATGCCGATGCGCCGAGTCCAAAGACGCACAGAAGATACGCTCTAGGACCTCGAGCTGCTGCTCCGGATGTTCGAGTTCGGCAAGTAGCATAGCCAGCTTATCCCATAATGATATCGTCTATGGTAGTTAGTACATGTTATATGGCGCGATCAGGAAGCACTTACGATGGCCAGTGCGGTGCTATTTGGGCTAAGCACCCGTCTGGCATCATGAATCCACGAAAGAAGCCCATCTTGCACACCAACCATAGCCTTCAAAAAGAGCTGGCGATTACATCTATCGAAGAAGCCACCAAGTTCCTTCAGCAGTCGAATTGCGGATGCCGAATCCTCTGCGCTGTAATCCTCATACAGGCACCCGAGTGCCTCACTAACTGCCTTGTAAAGGTGATCGAATACATCAAAAGATGATGACCGACCACCTGCAAGAGAGGTGCCCCACAGCCTTCGCCGGGCGGCTTCGAAGGCCTGGCGGTCGCGCGGCTGTGTCGCAACGGATAGCAACTCTGTCACACACCTGACAGCAGTCTCCGCTGGAGCCTTAGGCCCACGAACGGCAAATACATCAAGGAGTGACTTTGCCAATGGTTCGATTGCGACATGACCGAACCCAGCATCTCCCGTCTCGTCCCGAACTCGGGCAAAGAGGGCGTAGAATAGCGATTCCCAACGCTCCCATGGAAGGTTAGGAGTTGATCGAAACCCCCGCTCAAGAACTCTGACGATTTCGCGATACTCGTTTCCAACCGGGGTCTCATTTCCAGAGGCGGTTGACAGATGGCTACTTTGTCCGGAACCCAGCCAGGCCGTTATTTTCAAAGACACAAGCACCCAAGGCCCATATGGACGAGGCGATTCCATAGGAATCATTGCCAGCAACTCCTGCGCAAGATCCATCTTCGCCTTGTCACCCTTTGAGGCAAAAAATGACGAGAAAATGGAATCGAAGAACTTCACGAACTCGTCGTCATCGGGAACTCCAGGGGGGAGGGCGGAGAGAGTCGAGAAAAGGTTATAGAGCGGGGCCTTTGCCGAGCCATGGTTCTTTCCGGGCTTCTCTGTGAATGGGAGATGGCCCAGGGAGTCTATCATGGTTTGCAAGAATTCTCTTGCACCAACAAGGAATTCGGCAGCTCTCAGTTCTTGAGTGTTATCGCCCAGTCCACGTCCCCAGATCTTTTGCAGGACGTTGAATGCCTCTGTCATAAACAGAATGGTATCCTTCGAAACTTTGATCTCTTTGGACGCCGCTGAGGCAACCGTCGTGACGAGTGCTTGCCACAGTTTATGAGTGGCGCTCTCTTTTTGGGCGAGCGCGAGGAAATCCTTCTCTAAAATAAGGCCAACAACTTCAAAAACTTTGTTGGCATTACCCCTAACCCATTTCGCGTCGATTGCTGGGAGCTCTTCGGGTCTGATCAGCGAGTTCTCAACAATGCGGTCGTCTCTCCACCTCCGGGGTGTCCTGCAGTCGAAAAGGCCACCGAGAATGAGGCTTGCTCGGCGAATGTTGTCGTTTTCCACCTCAACTTTTGGGTCCAAGAGGGTCGTAAATATCGGCTTCACGCCACACTCCCAATATGTGTCCAGGAGAGCAGGCTTTGTGGTTGGCTTGAAGACGTAATAAAATAGGTTGCAAATCCCCCCCCAGATGGTATTCCGCAAGTCCTCGGTCATTTTCCCAGGCCCCCGACGCCTCAATTGACTGGTCAGTGGGTTTATTAACGTTGGCAGGCGTCTCGCAAAACCTCGCTCCTCGCTTTGCATTAAAAATACTAGGCGGCCCCAAGCGCGGTTGGCGTTGATTTTTGTCGGGAAGTCGGAGCTGTTGAAGCAACTTTGCATGATCTCAAGCCATGGTTTGCAGCCGTCCCACCTGCTGAGCGGAATTCGTAGGAGGAGAATGACAACACTCCAGATATCGGGAACCACTGCCGATTCGTTCTTATCCTTGGCCATAGCTTGCAGTCTCTGCTGATAGAGTTCGATGTACCGTGACTCCTCTGAAACTGGGGTGTCGAACATCTCCACCACTTTGCGGGAAAGCTGTTTTTCATGGCCGATACTGAACGATGCTTCAAGGCCAAGATTAATGGCCGAGACTCGAATTTCCTTCAGATTGCTCAGCATGTCGGTGAACAAGTCGGGGAGCCATTCCGAGTGAAGGACCATGAGCTGTTTGCATTGCTTGACTAATTTCCGGTATATTACCACGCGCGACATGATGATACTCTTCCCGTTGATATGTTCGCTGATATTGTGCAGCGAAGATATCAACCTACCAACTCGGTCGGGAGTCATAACCTTGGCCGAGAAATTTTGCACGGAGATCACCTTCATCAGATGGCGGGCAACGTCTTTGGGGACCGAGGCATCTTCGAAGGAACGGATGCAGTGGTCAATGACAAACACACCAAAGTCATTCGTTATGGCGGATGCCACGGCAGGAAAGCCTAGGAAGGTGATAAGGAGATTCAACGCGTGGTTGCCAAGCGAGGCATCCGCGGCGCCCTCCTGGGACCTCGTCGTGATATCTCGCTGGATAAACTGCGTGAACAGGCCCATCTTCTCCTGGAGGGCAACCCTGTCCGGGAGATTGTTGGAAGTCTTGCAGGCCCGCGTGAGCATCACGTAGGCGTCCACCTTCGAGTCCCGGTCACCCCCAGCGAGCTGTTGTATTGTAGACTCCAACATTTCGGCCAAGCTGGTGTCGGAATTCGAGGGGTCACCAGAATGTCCGTTCGTCGATCCGAGGGGGTTCGCGAAGTGGTGTGTGATTTTGAGAATCGACTTTACAGGCTTCGAAGCACTTCTGGGGAGGGAGACAGGCGTTGGGTGTTGGGCCTTGGCCGCCTCGCCTTCTGGGAGTACAGGGGGGTCGCGGTATTCGGCCTTTGCGGAGAACTCGACCTTCTTCCTCGAGCGTCGTGTTGTCGAATTGGTGGTGATAGAGCCGCCGGGCGACTGGATGCCGGGAGGGGTATGGACGTTCGAGCGAGTATCGGCCGGGCCCAGGACAAGTCTGGCGGCAGCGCGAGTCTCATGGTGTGTCTCTCGAGGGGGTGTAGGTGGTCGTGGTGGTAGCGACTCCAAAATGCTGGACATTACAACTCCAGTCGACATTCTGCGCTGCTGGCCACGCTGAGAGGAGGGGGAGAGGGAAGGGAGGTCGGCAGACTCGCTGCACCGTCACCTAGATCGTCCGGACAGCGGGCTCATTTATCAACCAAAGGCCTCCAAAGCTCGTTCTTCTAAGGAAACAGACAGTAAGACGCCAAAACACGGCAAGAAACGCAAGGCCGATAGCGAGTGCAAGGCCTAAAATAGAGTATACAATGCGCGTGGGTCGCAAAAAGACAGTTATCGGTTGTCGACCGTTGGCAGTTTGGATAGAGATTGGGGACCGTGTGGGACGGAGCAATTAAGACTTTTAACGCGGTCGCGCGAGGTCTCCGTGGGAACAGGCCTAAAAGTGGTTCGCCCACGCGCGTCGAGTCGCGCCGCCCATTAAACGACGAGCTTGGGTCCGCCCCACAGTTCAACCTCCTCTTTACTGTGGTTGCGAGCAAAAATAAAATATCCCTGTCAGGTATCTTCAAACTGGCCCACCAGAGGTTTTTCCGGCCTCACGGTCGTCTTTCTGCCCTGTGCGGCCCTGGCGCAAACCCCTGCTATACCAGACTGGGACATTCTTTTTACCCATCATACCACAGTACAGGCTTACCCCAAAACCCAGGCCTGCTTGCAGGGACGGACTTCACGAATGTGATCGCGCTGGCCTCAACGTCATTGATCTGTCGAACGCCCCAGTCTGCCGCTTTCTCAGAATGATTCTATTAATTTAAGTAAATGTAGAAGCTCTAAGTGTCATGTCTGTAGGCTGATGATATGTGATGTCTTGGCCTAGGCGCGTAGAAAGGGACGGATGTTTCCTTTGTCTGCGGCGCCAATATCTACCCCACTTCGATCGACCCCCTGAGGCTTAGAACTAGCAAATGCACGTCAACGGCAACACTTCCTCTCGCAACTGCAAAAAGCTTCCCTTCCTTTGCTGGTGAATACACTAGTCTGCATATTTGAGTTATCCGTTGAACAGGTAAGGGTCATCTGCCTGAGAACCCCGTGAAGCCTTTGCTTCCCCCGCCAATACTTGATTGATCTCCTGCTGCCTGGATGGATATCTCAGCTCGGGACCCAGCCAGTTCGCCTATACCCGAAAACGAAATACTCCGTCTTATATAGGGCGGCGGAACTGAAACACAGAACCTCATCATGTATTTCACCCCATCAGGAATCGTCGCTCTCGAGCAACCCCTCGCAGCTTCACCACGCAGCTTTCCTCATTGTCATCCTTCTACGGCGTATCTCAGTCTAACTCATCATTCAGCCCCGTCGTCACTCGCCCAATGGCTGCCGCGCTCGGGAGCCTCACCGGCCCAGGTCAGCGACTATACAACGCCACTCGGAATGCAAATGCTGACAGGCATACAAGCCAAATTGAAGGCCGTATCCACGCTGCTCCAGAAATTAAACCAAGACCTCGAGTCTAGCAACCTCTCGCCGCAAGGTTGGTCCAGTTACAGTGGTTCATCGGGATGTGTTTCTAAGACTTCTCCTATTAGAACGAGATTCTGCGCTGGAAGAGCTCAAGATCTATGGACGCGATCCACAGAATTCCGATCCTATTTTCACAAAAGAGGTACAATAATGCCATATATCCTGCACTCACCTATCACCCAAGAGTAAGGCTTTCGCTAACCCTTTATAGGGGATCGAGGTTCTCACAAGACATGCCTTCAAAGACCCCTCAAGTACCACGTCACGCAATGCTCTTCGGGTGCTCTGCAACGCACTGCTTCTCAAGCCCGAAACGCGACAGAGGTTTGTCGACCTCGGATATGAGGCGCAGGCCTGTCTGCAGCTCAAAAATGATGACCGAGATGACGAGTTTTTGATCTCGAGGCTGCTTCTGTTCACGACCTACGGAACCACCATCGATCTCACAAAGCTCGTCAACGAACACCAGCTGGCAAGTTCTATTATTGAGAACTTGTCAAGGCATGTCCGGCGGCTATCTGTCCAGGCACCCAATGCATCAACGGCGAACCCCATGCAAGAAATGGCCCTCGTGGAATCGCTCAAGCTGCTGTTCAACATTACCCAGCTTTGTAAAGAGGTGGACTCCTCCCCGGCTGTCTCTCCTCTAGTCAGCTTGCTTCGCAAACTGGAGGTCTCACCACGTCAACCCCCCTTGGCACCCCCCCTAGGTCCTCTTGTCAACGCATTGATGAACGTCAAGTTTGACAGCGAAGATGCCAAAGCTTCCCTATATCCCGAGGAGATTAAGGACAGCGTGGCGCAGAAACTGGTTGGACTTCTAGATCTGTCCATGAAGACCTACTCGGATAGTGATTTCGAAATCGCTGTTTCCCCTTTAGTTTGCCTCCTATCACGTATTTACGAACACGCTCCCGACAGCATCCGGGGGTTCATACGGACAAAGCTCCTGCCGGCGGAGGAAGATAGGCAAGGGGTATTAGGCCAAGGCGACAACCTTCCCGCACGACTACTGCAAAACTGGACAAATCCTCTAGCCCCGCAGTTCCGCAGCGCTGTCGCCGAACTCTTCTTTGATCTCTCAGACAAGGATGCGACAATATTCGTTGAGAACGTGGGGTACGGGTTTGCTTCAGGCTTTCTCTTCCAGAGAAACATCCCAGTTCCAGACTCAATTAAAGATGGGCAGAGCATGGACAATACCGTCGGTAGTGGGAGTAGAGCTATCAACCCCATCACCGGCCAGTTCCTGGATGCAGAGGACGTCTCAGATTTGCCCGAAATGACGGATGAGGAGAAGGAGCGTGAGGCTGAGAGGCTTTTTGTCATGTTTGAGAGGCAAGTTCCCAGACCGCCATGGGAGGTCATCACCGTTGTTAACTTTGCCACACAGGTTGAATCAGCTCGGGGTTATATCTGTCCAGAACCCCATCCAGCAGGCGGTACAAGAGGGTCGCTTTGAGGAACTGCCTGACGATGCCGAGGATTAAACTAGGAGTAACGGCAAGGACATTTCTTTTAGTGTCCGAATTGGTTGGGTCTTTTTCTGGTCTCGGTTTCCGAAATTTTCCAGCGATGCAGGAAGACATGCTTTTGAGTACGTGCTTCTACTAGTAGTAATTACGTATCTGATACCCCAGTAAGCGTTGAGGAAGTTGCTGTAGAAAATGCCTGGTTTAAAGTCCGGCCGGCTCAGCGGCGAATGCACACTCTAGTATTATGTAATTCTGTACCTCAACTAACAGGGTATACAATGTTGCCCAAGTTGGTCTTAACGACGCGCAGTGACACGCTTTCATCTGCGACATCATCAAGGGGAGGTTCCTTCGTCATTACAGTATGTGTGTAAGTTTTGCGAAGATTTATGAGAATATTGATATTACACCACAAGCTTCCAGCGAATAAATGTTGCGGTTCATGTGGCTCTCTGCCGAAAAATGAAGTGTAGCTGCCGCGTGCTAGCGCTTAAGAAACAGGGAAAGTAAGTGATATTAACTGGACTAACCGGATCCAGTCCCATATTGTGGGGCGGTAGCGCTGCAGGGACCCACCTCTTAACTGGGCTATCACAAAACACGGGCCCTGTGTTTATGACACTCACTGCGAATACCCACTTTTGCTCTCAGCAAGACGCGCTTCACCTCATGTCCATCAACTTGCGATCGATCATCTGGCTCCCGCGATCAACCTCCCTCACCACTATCTGAGGCCTGAATCACTAGCCTGTAAGTAAATATTAAGTTATCATTTTATTGTACTTTTAATTTCGGTCCTGGATCCGTGCTAACCCTTGCACCGCAGCAACTTTGTGGTTTGCGACGCGACTTGCGCTAAACTCGTCACCTGCCGCAAGAAGGCATCAGCAAAACGATATCAATTCGCCTACCTGGCAGTACAGGAGCCATCGCTTTCCATCACGTAGTGCCTCTCAATTTTTCCTCGCTTTTATCACCACAGTTGGCGCCAAAATGCCTTACGATCCAGAGCAAGAGGAGGATTTCCTCCGCGTGGAAAGTGATGTTCTTGGGTGAGTTTTCCTTCCTTCCTCCTACCAATCGCCTTTATCACTTTGTTTGCCCTTTTCTTTGCTCTTTCCTTCCCAACACTGCACCTTCCAACTGCAACACATTTCCACTTCGTGTTGTGATCACTTCGCCAGGACTCGTGATTGCTTCACAAGCGGGCCTTCAACGCCCCCTTGTGCTTTGAAGCAATATAGTTTTTTCACATTGATATCTCGCCCTACGTACCACGCTTTTTCGATTTCGACTAACCTGTCCCGCAGCTCTCTTGAGCCCAAGGGCCCTATTGCGCACGGAAGTCCAACGGGGGACGTGGGTAGCGGTTCCGGTCCTACGGTTGTCGCCTTGGAGAGCGACGCGGACCTGGACCTCGACGACGACATGCATCCTGCCCCAGTTGCGGACGTGGACATGGAGGATGAGCCCGTTCGCCCCGCGCTCTCCGGCCCCAAGAAACGTGGCAGGCCATCTCGATCAGCATCCGGCACTCCAGTAGTCTCAGCAAAACCAGCTCGCACGCCGAAGAGTGCGAGAGCTACCGCCAAATCGACTCCGAGTAGCCGCAAGCGCAAGGCCCCGGAGGCGGAGCCCGAGTCCGAAAACGCTGAGGAAGACGAGGAGGAAGAGGAAGAGGTCGAAGAAGACAGGCCGGCCCCAGCAAAGCGCGGCCGTCCGCCGCGCGCTACTTCCGCCGCCGCGAGCGCGCGTCTTGCTGCTAAGGCCGCCAAGAAGCCGACACGAGGTCGGCCTAAAGGGTCCACCGCCGCTACCGTAAGTTCTACGAGCGACAACTTTCCCCGTTGACATAATATTTAACCACGGACTTAGAGCGCTGCCAAAAAGCCAGATGGCAGGGGCAGGCCTACTAGCAATGGTGCCACCCCGGCGGGAGAGTACGAAGTAGAGAAGATCGTTGATTCCATGATCGATGCGGACTCCATGGAACACATGTATCTGATCAAGTGGAAAGGCTATGGCGACAACGACAACACCTGGGAGCCAAAGACAAACCTCGGACACTCATCGGATCTTGTCAAGGCGTTCGACGCAAAAAAGAAGCCCAGCGGGAGCAATCTGACTGCAGCAGGCAAAGAGAGAAAAAAGCCTGGTCGAAAGCCAAAGGCTAAGGCCTAGTCGCATCAAATATATATGGTGCTGCATACGGATGGGGGTATGCCAAAGGATAGGCGTGGTTTGTCAAACGGGTGGCTTGCTTGTTTTTACGCAAAAGGATGAGCTCGGTTGAGCTTTGGAGTCCTGGGTTTCGGAAGGGCGGCTTTTCTCGACCACGGTGGCAAGTCCTACCAGCGGTTTTGTAGAACGTGCGGTTGACGTGCTCTTGAATGGAAGAGCTCATATGAATGGGTAGTTTTTGCCTTCTTGTACTTGTACACATCACGTCGACCACCGAGCTGCAAATACTTGGTCTATACTATCTCGTCAGAGCGGGTATTTTTCTAGCTTTGGGGGAGCAGGAAAACGGAAGCTTGCGCAATCTCTGGCCCTCAATCTTTGAGGACGATTTCTTTCATTAGGATATTGAAGCGTTTTTGTGGTCTGGTGTTGTTATCTTGAGCCTCCCCACGATAAACCTGAATGTGGGGCTGTTTTTTCTCGTGCTTCCAATCCCTGCGTTCTTCAATCATCCTTGCCTTTGACGCGTCGTCCGAAGCTGACCCGGCGCAACTTGACATCTTTCCTCAAACGGCCGATCCGACATCTTGCATCGTCATCGCATCGTAGCACCGAGTGATCGCGTAATTCCACGACTTCCAGTCTTCATAACGCGTAACTCCTCAAGATGGACGCGCTCCGTACCGCCCTCCAGCCGGTCACGCACAACCTCCCGGGTCCGATCCGTGATCTTGGCGTGTCGCTCATTGGCGATGCCTGCTACAAGACTCTGATCCTTGATGTCGATCCCAGCGACACCGAGTGCTTCAAGCTCGCCGTCAGCAAGGCCCTCGGCATCGGCATCATCGCCGCCTCGTCGATTGTCAAGGTGCCGCAAATCATTAAGCTCGTACGATCGCAGTCCGCTAGCGGCGTGTCCTTCCTCTCGTACCTGCTTGAGACCAGCAGCTACTTGATCTCGCTTGCCTACAACATCCGCAAAGGCTTCCCCTTCAGCACTTTCGGCGAGACCGCTCTCGTGCTCGGCCAGAATGTCATCATCACCGTCCTTGTACTCAACTACAGCGGGAGGGCAAGCTTGGCCGCCCTGTTTGTCGCTGCTCTGGCGGCCAGCGCCGTCACGCTGTTTGGCCAGGGAATACTCGACATGAAGGCGCTGAGCTACCTCCAGGCTGGCGCCGGCGTGATGAGTGTCGCGAGCAAGGTCCCGCAGATCATCGCTATCCTGCAGGAGGGCGGTACCGGACAGCTGAGCGCGTTCGCTGTAAGTTTCCATTTCCCATCCAAACCTGTCTTCCGCAACTGACATTTTTTTGTCTAGGTCTTCAACTACCTTGCCGGCTCGCTCTCTCGGATTTTCACAACACTGCAGGAGGTTGACGACAAGCTCATTCTGTATGGATATATTGCTGGGTTTTCATTGAACCTGATACTGGCGCTCCAGATGGTCTACTACTGGAATACACCGTCGGCCAAGGTGTTGGGAAAGCAAAAGGAGGCTCCGATTGAGGCACCGTCGGCTGCAACAACGACATCATCCACCCCCAAGAGCAAAGGCCCAACCACCCGGCGCCGCGGCTAGGCGAGACGGCGCCACGGGTAGGAGATTGTTCAGCTTCTGACATTTACTCAGTTTAATCGTTTGGGGTCGGTGTGTATCTCATCTCTCGGATGATCAATCATAATGTCTCTTGTTCCCCATTACCACCAGTTTTGACAAGTCATCCTCACAGGTGAGTAGTGTCTCATTGTGGTAGACCTGCATCCGACACTGCGAATGGTTCGAGATCTATTACGAAATTTGATGTCATGTGTCCACCGATGGCTGCCATCACAGCCCATCACAGCGCTTCGATTGTGTACGAGACACCCGGACTGCCGCGGCCGCTAACGCAGTGATTTCAACCCGACAATCTAGTCTACGGCAATGCACTTCGGGCTCCGCGAGACCTGTCTTCCACAGAAGGGGTCACAGGACTTGAAAGATTGATCAGCTTCAACAAGGGGAAAACTCCGGCTTCGGCATGCCTTTTTTCTCCTCTCGTGAAAGTTCAGCTGTGAGAAACTGGAGTCGCTCGCAAGATCAAATTTCCGGTGGTCCTTATCTCAGCCGCAAATTCAGGGCCGGCGTGCGGTCTTTGGTTGACCAAGGTTGATCGTGGAAGAGAGATGATGCTTTCGCTCGGCACAGTTGCATCTAGGCCGAGAGCTTCCCGGCCGAGCAGCGGGATACCCCGAAAGTATGCGGGTTTCTTGCAAGTGAACCGTGGGGATGATACCCACCGTTTTATCGATAAACGGCAACGGCCACAACGGCGGTCCTTCACCGCTTGAGTCTCGACCTGGCTGTTGAGCAATCCCGAGTGCGGATGCAGCGTGCCAGAGCTAGCGCTAATTGCGAAATCGCCGAGTGGACCGATGCATGCCAGCATATCCCTAGCATACGAGCTGCGATAAGTCTATCTTATTCCGCAATAAACGACGGGTATCATAAGGTCGGGCCATCCGCCGTTGTTCGTCCCGTGTTTTCGATGGCGCCATCCAGACGGCTTACCAAAGTTGCGTCAGAAAGATTGCGTGCTCTTGCGACTCCGTGCTCCTAACGTTTTGACCTAGGAGCTCTCGTGGGGTGGCTCCTCATCTTTCTCCACGTCTTGGATCACGACACGGGGAAATCACATTGCATACTGGTGTACCCATCCCCCTTCGACGTTCCCGCCGCCCCTTTTTATACACATCCCACTTCACGTTCCTCTGGCTGCACCCACGCATTCCCCCCGTTCGACCTAACTTCAACTTTCCAAGCGCACTACTGTATTGCGGGCCGAAGCATTGTCTGCATTGTCTGCATTGTCGGTTTGGGGGCCTGTCCCATTTCACCTCTTCCCGTTCTCAAGTGACACATCGAGGCATCCCTCACGCGACCAACCCCCACTCCTCTGGCTAGCCATTAGGTGGTCAAAATGTCGCCAGACCTCAACTCGATGCCGGCCTCTCCCGTGCCTGGTGGGAATGCAGGTGGCGCCAGGAATGGCAACACCAATGGGGGCAGCCAGTTGGCCAAGAGGCCGAACATCCTGTACATCATGGCGGATCAGCTGGCAGCTCCCATGTTGAAGATGCACAACCCGGAGTCGCAGGTCCTAACCCCCAACCTGGATGCCCTGGCAGCCAAAGCCGTGCAGTTCGATGCTGCATACAGCCCGTCGCCGCTATGCGCACCGTCGAGGATGAGCATGATCACCGGATTACTGCCGATGAAGATCGGGGCATTTGACAACGCCACTCAGATCTCCAGCGATATTCCAACGTATGCACACTACCTGCGGCTCCAGGGCTACCACACCGTCTTGGCGGGGAAAATGCATTTCGTGGGGGATCAGCTACATGGCTACGAGACCCGCCTGACCAGTGATATCTACCCAGGAGACTTCGGTTGGGTTGTCGACTGGGACCAGCCTGACACACGGCTAGAGTGGTATCACAATGCCAGCTCTATCCTGCAAGCCGGTGTTTGCGTCCGGAGCAACCAGCTCGACTATGACGAGGAGGTTATGTACCGCTCGACCCAGTACCTGTACGATCACGTCCGAGAGGGGCCCGATGCCCGTCCGTTCTGCCTGACTGTATGTACCTAGCCCACCAATGTCATGCAGGCACCATCGCACTAGCGGTCGATCCCCTGGGTGATGAATTCTGCGATTGGCCTTTGCCGTTGGGGTCCCGGCTGACAAGACGCACCTATTGGTGCTATTCAGGTCTCACTCACGCACCCCCACGACCCGTACACTATTCAGCAAGAGTACTGGGATCTTTACGAAGGTGTTGATATTGACCTGCCCAAGGTCAAAATCCCAAAAGAGGACCAGGATCCGCATAGCAAACGTTTACTCAAAGTTTGCGACCTCTGGGATGAGGATTTCAGCGATGAGCAGATCAAGCGGGCGAGGCGCGCATACTATGGCGCTGTCAGCTACGTCGATGATTGCGTTGGCAAGTTGCTTAACGTCCTGAAACGGTGCGGTCTCGATGACAACACTATTATCATCTTCAGCGGAGACCATGGAGATATGCTTGGCGAACGAGGGTTGTGGTAAGTCGTCTGAAATCATTGGCGCCGCCAACATTCCTGTGAGAACCAACCGCTCATTCTCATACAGGTACAAGATGAACTACTTTGAGTCCTCTGTCCGGGTACCACTTCTGGTGTCGTACCCTAAATGGTTTGAGCCTCGCAGGGTCTCGGAGAATGTCTCGACCCTGGACATTCTCCCCACCATGTGTGACCTTGTGGGAACGAAACCACTTGCGACGCTCCCTATGGACGGGACATCGTTATACCCTCACCTCGAGGGCCAAAAGGGCCACGACGAGGCGATCGCCGAATATACTGGTGAAGGCACGATCAGTCCTCTTATGATGATCAGACGTGGCAAGTGGAAGTACATAACTTGCCCATCTGACGGTTCACAGCTCTACAATATGGAGACGGACCCGCTAGAGCTTCATGATCTTGCAAAGACAGTCACAAAGCTGGCCGGACTATCCTCGTCCACTGTCCATGAAGAAGCCAAGTCCGTCTTCGACGAGTTCGAGAAAGAAGCTAAAGACAGATGGGACTTTAATCAAATTACGGAGGAGGTATTAGCTTCTCAGAGGAAGCGCAGATTGGTATGGTCGGCCTTGAGGAAGGGGCAGTTTACAAGCTGGGACTACAACCCACAAGACGACGGCAGAGAAAAGTGAGTGCCTACTGCGCGTATCCGAAGCAATATCGCCACTAATATGTGCAGGTACATCCGATCTCACATGCATCTTGACGATTTGGAAAGGATGGCTCGTTACCCAGCTGTCGACAAGTACGGCAGAGAGACCGGAAATGTTGTCACCGTTGACCAAGCCGGGTCTCACGGGCAGTAGAAAATGCGCTGCGCTGGGGTGTGAAGCATTGGAGAAGACCCATAAGGCTCTCGGCTTCGGATATGGATTTGGTTTAACAGCACCTCCGGTATTTCCTTCTCATGACTTTCGGACTCAACTTCCGTATTTTGGCAGGGAAAAGGCTGCAAACATATACTAAGATTGCATCAGGAGTTATGTCTTAGTAGGTGTGGCATTTGGAGCGCGATTATTAGCGATACCTAACTTAGTTACTGATACACGAAATTGAACATTAAATTTACACCGCTTCAAGTAGTGATCAATCTCAACGAGGCCCAAACTGTTGCAGGGTGCACAGCCGTCAAGGTTCACGAGGCACGGTAAGGCTGGCCAGTGGAACCTTCAACCCGGTCTTTGAGCTCTCCACCCCGCATTGCTTGTGCTTTCAACCTGCCGCTCCAGATTTTAAGACAATCGGTCTCCTCAACAACACAATTACCGAGCTACATTAAACCAACAGCAACATACACGTCGCGCAGCTTCAGCTTTCCACCCAAACTTCGCACTTCCAATCGTCCCCCTCAAAGACAGCCGTCGAGCCGCTCCACGCCACCGCGCGCAACCGCAAAAATGGCGTCCCTCGGCCTCGCGCCTGACGAGCTCAAACAACTCGACCTAATTCGCAACCGCTTCCACCAGCTCTCCAACAGCCTCATCAGCCTCCAACACAACGTCAACTACACAACCCCCCTCCCCTCCCGAGAATCCCTGCAGGCCTCTGCGACAATCCTCCTCCAAAATATCAACTCCATCCAAGTCATCAACGACGAGTACGCTGACCTCTTCCAGCGCATCGCGGTGCACCCCTCGACTAATTACCCTGGCCGCACGCACGAGAACATCCTTCTACATCTGCTCCGCAAAAAGCTCGAGCCGGATATTGAAGGACTGGTTGAAGATGCGCGCAAGAGCGCGCGCTCCGCGGGGCTCGATGCGAGCAAGCTTGGCGCCGGTCAGGTAGGCGGGGGGTACGGCGAGGGGGAGGACGAGGATGGGTATGGGATTGACCAGGAGGGGGATGTGCCGGCGGATCCGTTCAATGAGCTGTGGGCGGATGTGTGGGATGCGTGTAACGAGGGGGTGGTGGATTACATCGAGAATCAAGCGCGGGAGGGGTACACGGTTGAGGAGCAGGAGATGGGGACGAAGAATGTGCGGACGGGGCTGAAGAGGTCGTTGGAGGATGAGAGCGACGAGGAGGAGGATGAAGATGAGGAAGATGAGGACGAGGAGATGGGTGGTGTGGCGAAGGCGGGGCCTGTGACGGGTCAGACAGGTCCGGCTAGAGTAGGGGTAGTACAGAAGAAGCCTGCGATGGAGCCAGAACAGCTTCTTTGGTTTGTGGTCAGAGGAGATATGAAGTTGCCACCGCATATTGAGCTGGAGTCGCAGCGGAAGGCCAAGGACTCTAAGAAGCGGCCAGGGCAAAGGTGAGGGGGTCAACGACGACGAACACTTGCGAACCGCGAGGAAACCACTTCTTGCCTCCAGAGAGGTTGCCGGATCCTCGCAGAGGAACTAGACATTTGCATCAAACACGGCCGCCACATCGCACTACGAACAAGGAAGACTATTCGCGCAGCTTTTGTTGGGTGTGAAAGCAAAGAATGCTTGAGAGAGGCCATCTTTTGTGTTTGGGAAGACCAGCGGAAATCTGAGAGAAAGCTGATGGCCGGATGCTTGCCTGACTCAACCCGGATTGGGTAATAGGTATCCCGATTCTCAGTTTAGCGTCTGCCTGGCAATTTGTACACGGCATCTATGTCGTACAGCGTTTGGTTTAAAGCGTTAGATCAGCAAGACGCACGTTTGTTTGTAGGGAACACAAAAAGTCCTCCGCAAAATAAACAGTAGCTAGGGAGATGATTGTAGAAGAGACGAGCTCAGCGGGCCACGGCACAGTGTCCGAACCCGCCGGCGTAAGCTGGGCCGATCCGGACCGGGTCTAAGTCGCGGCCGTGGAACACTCTACCAGCTTTGCAATACAACAACATTTCTCAACTTCACCACGTGTTCGTAGTGGAAATTTCTCTGTGTATAGTCACGTCCGTCAGTGATTCAAACTCATGTTGTACAAGGCAAGATCCCACCAAGATAGATAGATGTCGTTACAAACCTGTAACACAGCATTGTAACCTCCTCATGTCTACTCTCCAAGGGTTACACCCACACACCCAGCACCCAAGATGTATGCAATACGACTCCCCACCTGAACCACCTTACTTGGCATCGTCGTGTTGTCCCGGAATGACTCTCTTGGCTTTTGAGGCTGAAAGCCGACCACCCAATTAGGTAGACCACTAGTCCAACCCAGTGCCGCGCCAACGAGGCACAGTGGTGATACAAAACGCAAAACGAACGTCGTCGCCCACAATTTCATCGTATCACTCCGAACTTACCTACGTTCGATGACCCTGTTCCGAGACAGCACACATAGGGCCCGATGTTGATGACAACGCAAGCAAATCAACTCGTGCCTTGCTCAGTCCTGATGCACCTGTCAAGTGGGAAACTACAGCCCGTAGGGCAGTTTAATACAAGGTATCTAACATATCGTGCTATGCTGCGGAAATGGAAAACGTGATAACAAAACATCACAAATCGATTCCCAGCGCAGTAAAGGGAACGAGATGCCACTTCTACACACCATACGCCAGCTGAACCTGAATCATAACCTCCAATAAAATCCGGCTGACCCTAAATCATAGTGCCGCTATTGGATTCCGAATCCCTTTGGATCACATCATGCCGCTATCGAATATCCTTGGCTCCGTGGGCTTTCCTCGGTATCATCCAGGCACGCCATTTCTATCGTTCTCCCCACCTTCACAACGGTGTCGTCCACACCGCGCCAGAACAGATCGGCTGCCCATACGGCGATCGGGCCAAGTAGGAGGATGCCAATGACCCAGCCCAGCTGCATCTGTGCCCTCGTGTCCATCCCGGTAATCCCCTTGACACCCCTGGCCAAAACCGCTGCTTTGAAACCCGGCTTACCAGGCTCTCCATGGGCAGGAATGAATGGGGTACCCATGATACGTTTCTCGTAAAGGTCAAGAACCGGGCCGTGGCATATATATATCGCATAACTTATACGCCCGCAGTACTGCGCAAATCCGCTTTCGAAGAATCTTTTGGCGAGTGGCATCTCTCCAACTGTCCAGACAATCAGGACAGCTGACAAGCCAAAGAATAGTTTTTGCGGGGCTGTAGGGTTCATCTCCGCGAACGGGGATGGTGTATGTGCTAGAAGAAACCGGATTCCGGGAGTCTTGTCGGCATCAATATTCGGCCAACCTGCAATGTACAGTCCAACAAGCAGGATTGTGACGTGGAGGGCCGTCTTGAGTGACCTGAGCACAGTTCTGGGTGACTTGACGTCCTTCTCCGGCTCCTCCCAGCCCGGTCGGCGGGTATGTTGCAAAACATGAATCTCAGCCAGAAACAAGCCAGCCAGAAATTCGAAGCCGGCCCATTTTCCACAAGTGAGGCAGTACCCCATGAGCCCAAACACCATTGCCTGGCGAATGCGAAGACGGACCCTTGATACCATCATGATCACCATGAAGAGCAGCATCGAGTGGGCGAACTCGATCGGAATGGTCCACAAGTGCGGGTCGTAACCAGGCCTCAGATCCTGGTCCCTATTCGATACTGTTAGTTATCCGGATCAAAATCCACAAAGCGCTAACTTAAACCTACCAAGCCCAAGGCCAAGTGACCTGATGGAAAATTGTGTGTCTCCAATCAGCGAACTGCTCGCCCCACGTCGGGTACTTCACCTTGTGCCAGCCCATTTTCGCCAGACACATGATGATAAAGGTTGAGACGACACATGGCCCAAATAGGCGGAACGCTCGGCGGAAAGTCGACGACGACAAAGTGGAAAAACACTTGTCCATGTCGCGAGCATGGATAGACTTGATGGGTTTATACGAGAGCACGAAGCCCGAAATGACGAAGAAGATGTGAACCATTGGCCTGCCGGAGAAGAGAACTCGGAAATACGGGAGCTGGATCAAGCCTGACGGGATGTTCTCGTTAATACCGTAGGTTCGGGTCAGCTCGCCGAAGTTGTTCTCGGTGTAGTGGCAGAAGAATACAAGGACAGATGCGATGCCGCGCAGGCCGTCAAGGTACGAGGTCGGGTGAAGCTTCCATGTCGGCTTGTGCTTTGGGTAGAGAAGGTCGGCAATGAAGCTGGGGAGGAGGTGTCGCAACCAGGTCTTTAGGAGCGGACCGTATTGCCTTGCCATGATGGGCGGTTTGCCATCGACCTGGGCCGCGAATACGGGGAAGAAAGCACAGGAACGAAAGCGGTTACTGTAAAATGAGAGGACGATAGTCTTTGAATGCCTGGTGTCGGTTTAAGTCAGCCTGGGTTGTTGGCTTGCCAGTGAATCGCGCAGCTGGGGTGCCTCTCTCGTGAGAAGAGAGTAGGAAGATATCAGGCTGTGGAGAGAAGTGCATGATCGTGCCGGCTCGGTGCCGAACAATAGGCGGGTTCGTCGAGGAGCGGCGGGTATCAAGACGGGAGGTCGGGAGGTCGCAGCACGGTCATCACGGCAGGGAGAGCTCATTCCAGTGTTTGCTTACCTGACGTCAAAGGCCAATGCCGAACCAGACCAACACCTGCAGAGAATGGTGGTTTCCAAAGCCCAAGAAAAGAACGACGAGGGGTTGGAGGGTGAGAGTGCACTTGGTGTGTGGGCACAAGAAGTTACAAGTAGGAATATTAAGAAAGGGGTCAAATGCTTGGAAGAAGGGGCCGCTTGGACGCGCTTGCAAGGGAGCAGCATAGGAGAGAGTACCGAGTTAATCGGCCGACCAAACGCAACTTCCATTCTTCAACGCTTCCCGTTCCATCCTTC
>Ga0247760_1000350_pt1 | contig 51014 bp, 33 predicted proteins | sample UWRJL171409R4_FD_179936 | JGI IMG/M metagenome (GOLD analysis project Ga0247760, IMG submission 179936) | Plant litter microbial communities from Arlington Agricultural Research Station in Wisconsin, United States - UWRJ-L171-409R-4 | ecosystem: Environmental > Terrestrial > Plant litter >...
CTCGGGCGGTACTGCTGGCAAAGGCGGCGCTGGCGGCACCGCTGGCAAAGGCGGCTCTGGCGGCACCGCTGGCAAAGGCGGCTCGGGCGGTACCGCTGGCAAAGGCGGCTCTGGCGGTACTGCTGGCACTGCCGGCAAAGGCGGCTCTGGCGGTACTGCTGGCACTGCCGGCAAAGGCGGCTCGGGCGGCACTGCTGGCACTGCCGGCAAAGGCGGCGCTGGCGGCACGTCTGGCGGCGGCGGCACGTCGGGTGCAGCCGGCGGCGGTGGTACGTCGGGTACCGGCGGCACGAGCGGTACGTCGGGCGGCGGAGGCAAGGGCGGCGTCGGCGGCGCCTAGCCCGGTATTTTTTGCGGGGTTCGAGGGGCGTTGCGTTCGTTCGCCTCTCGAGCAGCCAGCAACGCATCCCGCGGCTAATGCTACGGTCGGGGCGCATGAGCGAACAAGGGAAGTCTGGGTCCGTGGGAAGTGAAGAGGGCGCGCGCGAGACCAGCGCGCCGGTTTTGCGACAAGCGGTGCTGCGCCGCTTGCCGCCGCGCGTGCGTGCAACCGCGGAGTACCGCTTGCCTGCCGCGCCGTCGCTGCTCGAGCACTACGTCCAGCTGTTCAACAATATCTGGATCGGCATCGGACGCGTGTTCAACGCGGAGGACCTCAATCAGTTTCGGCTCGGGCTGAAGCAGAACCTGGAACGAGGCTGGCAGGCCTCGCCGTATTCCAGGGTCGTGGTCAACTTCGCGACCTCTGCACCGCCGGAGACAGCCGTGAACTGGAACGTCGACGTCGAAGTGCTGACGATGGCCGACGAGTACCAGCACTGGGTCGATACGCGCACGCCGCCTCTATTCGGCAAGCATCCGGATGCCAAGATCTTCGAAGTCGCGCGCTCGCTCGGCGCGCCCGCGGCCGTGCCGATCCTCGACGTGGGTGCGGGCACGGGCAGGAACACGTTGCCGCTCGCGCGCGAGGGCTTTCCAACCGATGCCGTCGAATTGGCGCCTTCGTTGGCGACCATCTTGCGCGCAGAGGCTGCAAAAGAAGGCCTCCCGGTGCAGGTGTTCGAGCGCAGCATCCTCGATCCAGAGCTAGCCCTGCCGAGCGGTCACTATCGCGTCTTGCTCTTGGCCGAGGTGGTTCCGCACTTTCGTACCTTGGGCGAACTCCGCTTGCTGTTTCAGGTCGCAGCGCGCCTCTTGCCGAAAGGAGGCGTGCTCTTGCTCAGCGCCTTCTTCAACAGCGTGGGCTACGAGCCGGATGCCGTAGTGCGCGAGATGTCGCAAGTCTTGTGGTGCAAACTATTTACGCGGCTTGAACTGCAAAATGCGCTCGAAGGCCAGCCGTTCGAGCTAGTGTCGGACGAATCGGTGCCCGCCTACGAGAAAGCAAATCTACCCGCGGAGGAGTGGCCGCCCACCGGTTGGTTCGAGACCTGGTCGGGCGGACAAGATCTGTTCGACCTGCCCGCGGGCAAGCCTCCGATGGAGCTGCGCTGGCTCGTGTATCGGAAGACCAGCTGAGCGCTCAGTTAGAGCGAAACAACCAGGTCAGGCCCAGGATGCTGAGCCCGATCACGATCAACGCGAGCACCGCCACCACCGCGTCGACCGCGCGGAAACCTTGGGCTTTCTTAGCGGGTTTTGGCGCGCGCGTGGGCACCTGCGCGATCGGCGCAGCGCCCGCCGCGCCGGCAGCGTGCGCCTCCGCCGGGCTAGTTGCCGGTGCTTCGCCCGCGTCGACGTTGGGCGGATCGATCGAGTCACCGGCTTGCATTTGCTCGTCGCGTCCGGCCTCGATCTCGGCCAGCGCGGCCAGCACCGGATCTTCGAAGCTGAATTGGCTCGAGCCGAGCGCGAGCACCGCGTTCGGCGGCCAGGGTGTGTCGCGCTTGGCCTCGAGTCGAACGCCCTCGAGCGTCGCGCCGTTCTTCGAGCCCAAGTCGCGGACCAAGATCTGAGTGCCGCGCCGCGTGATCTCGACGTGCCTTCGTGAAGCGTCTTCGTCGGTCAGCACGAGGTCGGTGTTCGGCGCGCGCCCAATGCTGTACACGCGATCGAACTCGGTCAGGAGCAGCTCTTTGCCCTGGTCAGGGCCGGCGCTCACGAATAAACGCGGCGCGGACAGCTCGCCCTCCGCCGCGAGTGAACTCGCCACCAAGGCGAGCGCGATCTCCTTCGTGATCAGACCCTGGTTCTGCGTGGGCAGCACTTGCGCGGTGGTCAGCTCCAGCCAAATCCGCCCCACCCGGATCAAGTCGCCCGAGCGCACCACGCGCGGCGCCTGCGGCGACAGCCGCACCGGCCCCACGAACGTGCCGTTGCTGCTGCCCTCGTCGACTACGACGTAGTCGGTGCCGCGTTGCCGAATCGAGGCGTGGCGGTGGCTGACGCTGGGATCCGGCAAACGGATTTCGCAACCGTCACCCCGTCCGATCACGATCCGCGGAGCATCGAAGGTGATGGTTGCCTGAGACTTGAGGTCGCCTGAGCGGACCACGACCGTCAGGGCCATGAGCGGCGCATGATGGACAGCGGCGGGGCTCGTGTCCACCTCTTGGCCGAAAATTGCAGGTCGGGTACTCGGCAGAGCTGGCTTTTTTTTGGGGGGCGATCGCTGGGCCAGCGCAGCAGCTCGCGGCACGAAATTTGGCCCTTTGTCGGCCGTCGTCTTAATCGGGATGGGACGCGAGACCCCAGCCATGCCTGGCCGGGGCCCGCTGGAGGCAGCCATGACCGAAATTCAAGAACGTCGCGCCGAGGGCGCAGGTCGCGTGCGGGTCGAGACCCTGGTCGAAGTTTGCGGAAACGAGCCGGGAATTCCGGCTTTCGAGGCCGAAGCGGTCGACGTCAGCGCGCGCGGGATGCATTTGCGCACCGCCTACCTGCCCGACAACGGCGCGCCGCTGGTGTGCCGCTTCGAAGAAGGTGGCCGCGAAATAGTGGTCGAAGGCCGCGTGGCCTGGCGCCGCGAAGGCAGCCGCGGCGGCGAATTCGGCGTGGAATTCACCGCGCTCGACAGCGGCAGCGTGGGCGCCCTGCGCGAACTGTGCGACGGCGCGAGCGAGCAGCCGGGCGCGGCTCCGGAAGCACATCGGGACGCACGATCCGAAGTCGGCTCGCGGGTTCGCTTGCACATCGACGGCTTGGGCTCGCCGATGAAGGCGCGCGTGCGCGAGAGCGGCTCACAGAACGTACAGGTCGGCTCGAACCTGGAATTTCTCAAGGTCGGCCGCAGGCTCGAGGTCGAAGATCTGGAAGCGGGCGGACGCCGCCAAGCACAGATCGACGGCGTGAGCGTGGCCATCGATCCGCAAACGCGCGTGCCGCAATTGGTCGTGCAGCTGCGCTTCGCTGGCGCGGAAGACACCACGCCCGAACCGAGCGTGACCGCGCTTCACGGCGGCGCCAGCGAAGGCGCGGCCAGGGGCTTCAAGATCCCGGTCAGCTCGGTCACCACCGACGCGGCGGCGCCAGCGCGCGACAACGCTCGAGACGAATCGGCAGACGAAGACGATGAGGACGCCGCCGCGCTGCGCGGCAAAATTGGCGAAGCCGCTGCCAACGCAGGCGAAGCGGTGCAGAGCGCAAGCGCCGCAGTCGCTCGCTTCTCGGCGCGCGCCGCCCAAGGCATGGGCGGCCTATTCAAAGGCGCCGGCCTCAAGGTGCTCGAACTCACCAAGCGCGCTGAGCCCGCGCCGCAACGCCGCACCACCGCGCCCGCGCCCAACGGCAACAAAGGCGTCGAAGGCCAGCGCTTGCGTCCGCAGTCCTCTGCCAACATCAACGCCAGCGAAGAAGCTCCGGCCAGCGCAGCCAAGCAACTGACACGCAAAAAACTCATGCTCGGCGCGGGCGGAGTGGTGCTCCTGGCCACCGTCGCCGCGGTCGCCACGCACTACGCCACACCCGCCGCGTCGCCGCCCGGCGCCCTCGCCGGAGCCACTCCTGCCGTCGCAAACCTAGCCCCACGCTCGACCGGCGCGCCGCTCTCGGCGTCTCCCACGAGCATGGGCGCCGCTACGTCTGGCATCGCCAGCGCGAACGTCCCGCTGTTTGGCCCAACGCCCATGGCCACCATGGAACCCGCGCCGCTCGCGCCCCCACCCGGATCCCCCGAAGCCGTCGAAGCCCAGGAAAAAGCCGACGCCAAGAGCAACCTCTCGGGCGCCCCCATCTCGTCTGCCGCGGCTGACGAAGCCTTCTCCGACGAAAGCTCGGACGACGACAAGAGCGACAGCAAATCGAACAAAGACGAGAGCAAGAGCGAGAAATCGAGCAAGACCGACACCACCCCTTGGGGTCACGGCAAACTCCACTCGCCGACTATCTATCGCCTGCGCCTCGACGCACCCGGCGGCAAAATCCAAGGCGCGCTACTGCCGACCGGCTTCACCGTGCTAGTGCCCGGCCACAAAGTGATGGAACAAGGCGGCAGCATCGCCAAACGCGACAACCGCATCTCCAGCGTCCGCACCAGCAACCGCACCGAAGGCGCCGAAGTCTCCTTCCGCTTCCGCGACTCCATCCCCGCCTACCGCGTCCGCCTCCGCCGCGACTACATGGAAATCCTAATCGGCGAAGGCGAAAGCAAAGACTCGAAGCCGAAGAGCTCCAAGGGCGAGAAGAGCGAGAAGAGCGAGAAGAGCGACAGCAAGGTGGCGACGCGCGCCAAGGCGCACAAAGGCTGAGCCGAGCTCGTCCCAGAAGTACGAAAGGCCGGCGTCTGCAGATGCCGGCCCTTTCGCGTTTGTACGCAAGACGCCCAAGCCCCGCACGACCCCGAGCCCCATCCGCCGCACTGCCTGCATCTTGCCCAGCCTCGCACCGATCCCCCCTCGCTCCACCGCAGCAATTCCGCTCAGCTCATCGCCGGCCCCGGACGTGAGCACATTGGGCGCTGACTCGGGGGGCGGAGTGGGAGGAGGCGCGGCAAGTGAACCGAGCGATGAGCCGGGGGCAGTGAGCCGAGCGCGGTAAGCTTACCGCGGCGGGTGAGGAGCCAAGCGCGGTGAGCCAAGCGCGGGACACGGTGAGCCGAGTGCAGTGAGCCAAGCGCGGCGTCGCAGTGAACCAAATGCCGCGAACCAAGTGCAATGCTCCGCTCGCGCGAGTTGCGCGAGTGCGGCGGATCGCACGCACGCACGCACGCACGCACGCACGCACGCACGCACGCACGCACGCACGGAGCAACGTGCGCCGGAACTTGACCGAAACCTCTCGCGTTCCGGGTGCCGTCCGTGCGCGGCGCCCGGATTTCATTTATTAGTGCCCTAATTCATGCTAGGGTTGCGAGGTGAAGCCGAAGAAGGGCGGCAAGCCGAAACGGCCAGTTCAAATGGCGCTGCCATTGCCGGGCGTGGCCAAGAAGCAAAAGGGCGCGCGGCGAGGGCCGAAGCCGGGGCCGCGGGGGCTAGTGCGGCACCGAGCGCGCGAAGCAAGCTCGCCTCTTCACCCGTTACACGTAGTCATGCGCAGCAAATTGCGCTCCCTCCGCACCCAATTCGTATTCCCCACCCTACGCAAAGCGTTAGCTGAAGCCACTCGCGCGCGGGCTGATTTTCGAATCACGCAATTTTCGGTACAGGGAGACCATGTGCATCTGGTCGTCGAGGCGGACAGCGGGCAGGCGCTTTCGCGCGGCATGCAGGGGCTCGCTATTCGCATCGCACGGCGCGTGAATCAGCTGGTCTCGCGCTCTGGCAAGCTATGGGCGGAACGCTTTTTTTCGCGCGCGCTGACCTCGCCGCGTTCGGTCCGGAACGCGCTCGCATACGTGCTGAACAACTTTCGCAAGCATCGCGCTTCGGGCGGGGCCCAGATCGATCCCTATTCGTCTGCGCCGTACTTCGCGGGCTTTCGCGAACTGCGCGGCAGACCACCTTGGGATTTGCCACGCAGTCGGCGCTTGCCACTCACTCCAGAGGGCGTGCCGCCGCCAGCATTCGACGCCGAAGTCCCGATCTGCGAGGCGCGCACTTGGCTCGCGCGTGTTGGTTGGCGCAAAGCCGGCTTGGTCCCCCTCGCGGAGGTGCCGCTCGTGCAGTGAAGGCAGCGGGCAATTTTTGAAAGCCACGGCGATAGTTCGACGCTTGCTGGGAGCGCCAATCTACGACGTCTGCAAGAACTCCCCCCTTGGCGGCTTCGGAAGTCGCTGCGTGTGAGGCAGACATCATGGGAGCCCGCGCCAGCGCGTGCTTCGATGATGATTTTCGTAGTCCCCGATGACAATGTGGTCGATGAGATTTGCAGGTAGACGCGCGCCGTTGTCCGGTCACCGCCGAGAACACCTAGCGTAGTCGGGCCTGAAAGCGCTGGATGGTCTCGGGCTCGTACAGGTAGGGTGGCACCGAGTGCATGGGCTTGAGCTTGGCCAGCGTGCGCACGACCTCATCACGCTTGGCCTTGAGCTCACGGAGGCGTGCGGCGCCGACATCGCCAAGCTCGGGGTCTGTTTCGATGCGCTCGTACCAGCGTTCAAGGCGCTTGCCGAACTCGTCGCGCTCGCGTTCGAGGAGCCGGCGTCGTTCGGCGGTCTTCTGGCGTAAGCCTTGGTCTTCCACGAATTCGCGCAAAATCTCGAGGCAGCGCTCTTCGGTGAACAGGTGCTCGGCGATGTGGCCTAAGACGGCGTGGTCCAACGTCTCGACCGAAATGCGGTAACCCGGGCATGCCTCCTTGCCGCTCCGGCAGAATCGGCGGCAGTTGTAGTATCGATACGGTTCGCCCCTTGGGTCGAGCTGCCCGAGCTTTTCGAGCTGACAGGTCTCGCCACAAAGTGAGCAGCGGAGCAGCCCCGCCAGGAACAGGGGCCGGAGGGCAGGCGGCCGGAGTTGCGGCCCCGGATCGCGGCGCAGCCGGAGGTCTTGGCACATTTGAAAGATCTCGTTGTCGACAATGCGGTCAACGGCGATCGGATCCATTCGCTCTGGGGTCGGATGCACTTGCCGCGGGAATCGAGCGGCCCCAGTTGCAGGTGCCGATGACGCCGGGATCGCTAATCACCCTCAGCACCAGATGGCGAGTCCAGAGGTGCTGCGATAGAGCAATCCGCGCTGGTTCAAGTGGCGTGCAGTCGCTTTCGCGCCGCTGCCCGCGAGGTACTGGCGAAAGACTTCGCGCCCGAGCTCCGCCTCGGAGGCTCGATGACGAGCTTGTTCTTCGAGCCGGCAGGTGTCGCGACCTTCTCCACGCGGAATCCAAAGGGCGGCCTCGAACCATTGAAGTAGCCTTGGCGCGCGTTTCCGACATGCCCGCACGCCGTTAGTTTCGCTCTCTAGCTGGTGGATCAGTTCGAAGTCGCCTTCGGCGAAGCGCCCATTCGGATCGTCGCTGACTTCTTGCTGCATCGCCACCGCTCGTATGCCGCGCTTGCGGAGCGCCTCCTTGTGCACGGGCTTTCGTTGCGTTGCGGATGAAGCGGGAGCCGTGCGTTACAATGAGGTGCCGACCTCGGAGCTCGGCCAAAATACTTCCTGGAGCATCTGGCGAAACTCGGGTCGGTTGTCGTCGGTCGCGGTGATACCTCGCTCGGCGAACTCGCCGACGAGAGCTAGGCCATGGTCTTGCGCGTGGCGGCGAATGCTCGCCATCTGCGCCGGAAGCGGCAGGTCCTTCTCCGTCTATTCTGGCCCAGACCGCCGATGTCGAAGGAAAAATCTATGCCGTCCTCGTAGGCATCTGCGAGCCGCCGGTAAGCGAGATGGACCCTGGGGCCGACCTCGTGCTGGCGATCGCGCTCGACAGCTTTGCGACGGTTCGGCTGGTGGCCGAGTTATCGAATACCTTCGACATTCCGTTCGGCGTCGCACCGAAAGACTTGGACGACCTCGCGAGCATCCGTACACTGGCCGAGTCCGTTGCGGTACGGCTGCAGGAGCGGGGTAGCGGCGTTAGCAAGGTGGAATAGGAGAGCTTGATGGAGGAAGCAGAGCGGAGCGGAGCGCGGCCACGGAGCGCGTGCGAGAGTTTTACGATGGACCGGCCGACACGCTTTATCAGCTGACCTGGGGAGAGAACCTGCATCTGGGAATCCCAAGAAATCCTGGCGATTCTCGCCAAAGTGCGATGGTTCATGCGACCGAGCGCATGATGTCGGCCATCGAGTTGAACGAGGCCAGTCGGGTTTTGGATTGGGCAGTGGCTACGGAGGGCCCGCCCGGCAACTAGCCGCGCTACATGGTTGCCGCGTCACCGGGCTCAACCTGAGCGTGGTAGAGATCGACGCGGCAGAGCAACAGACACGAGAGCGTGGGCTGGCACACAAGGTCAATTTTGTACGCGGCGATTTTCACGAGCTAAACTTTTCTGCCGACAGCTTCGACGTGGTGTGGAGTCAGGACTCGTTCATGTACGGGGCTGACAAAGTACGAATTCTCCGCGAGGCGAGCCGCGTATTGAAGCCAGGCGGAGTCCTGAACTTCACGGACATTCTCGTCCGTAGCGAACTGGCCCCAGCGCTCCGTCACCGTTTATACGAACGCGTTCGCACCCCGGAAATGTGGGACAGCACTCGCTATCTGCGAGCGCTGCTCGACCTTGGTTTTACCATCCAAAGAATGGAGGACTGGTCGCAATACGTGGAGGCGAGCTACGCGGCGGCGCTCGCGGAAACGTTGCGGCGGCGCGAAGAGCTGAGCGAAAACTTGGGCGCGCAGACGATTTCCCGAACGGTGGAGGGGCTGACGTTCTGGGTGGAAATGGCCAAGCGCAGCGATGTCGGCTGGGCTTTCTTCGTTGCCAGGAAGCCGCTAGTCGCGCGCGACCGAGAAAAATTCGACGAGCGCGCCGGAAGGTGAGCGCACGAACGCTATGTCGAGGGCTCGGTCGGCAATGATCAGCCGGCTGACAGGAGTTCGAGCTGCGCAAACGAGTGTGCGTCGCAATTCGATTCCTTTCGCCGCAGCTCGGAACGAATGACATCGATCCAATGCCCGGGGACGAATTTCCAGGGGATCAGCTCCGAAGTAGTGCGACGTGAGAGGCGGCGGTAAACCATCAGCTCCACGTCCATGCCTCCGGGGCTCCTGCTCGGCCACACAGCACGGCGCAAACTATCCAGTGTACATCGAGAGTGTCCGCTCTTGCACGTCTGCCACAGCGTGACTTCGCGGCGGACACACTGAAACTCGATCGACTGCTCGCTCGATCCGGGGCATTCTCCCGGGGCTTCGACCCACGTTTGGCGAGCATGGAGGTTCAAATGCGCAATCACCTGATCGCGGCGGGTGTTTCGATTCTCTTCTTCTGTTCATGCGGTTCGGACTCCACGGGCAATCCGGGTGGCGCAGGGATGAGCAGTTCGAGCGCTGGCGCTGGCGTGGCAACGGCTGGAGCAAGCGGCGCGAGCCCCGGCGGGGCTGCGGGTACGGTTGCTGGTTCGCCGGGTGTTGCTGGTTCGAGCAATGCCGGCGGCAGTGGCGGCGCTTTCTCGAATGGCGGCGCGAACAGCGCTGGGAACGCGGGTAGCGGCGGTCAGGTGACGGGCAGCGCGGGCAGCCCCACGAGCAGCGGCGGCGCGGGCGGCGGCTCGGGCAGCCTCAGTTGTACTCGCGCGGGCCTGCAAGCCGCAGCGGATGCTTATCACGCTGCCCAAGTGGCGGGGGATAAGTCGAAGCTGCCGCTCTCGCCATCGGCGACGTTCACGGAGAACTTCAAGACTACCACGATGGGGATCTGGCAAACGCCTTTGGTGATCGCTTACCAACATGATTTGCTGGACACCGTGGCCTGCCAAACCTTCAGCGAGGTGTTCGTCACCGAGGGCTCTCAGCACTATGTGATCGGCGTGCGTCTGGCCCTGAAAGATAGCCAGATTAGCGAGGTCGAATCGATCGTCACCACGGGCATGGTCAGCGGTAGCACCATCACCAGCAAAGACTGGAACTTCGACGCCCAGGCGTATCTGACCTGCGCGAAGAGTGAGGACTGGAGCGTGGTGCCCGAGGCGAGCCGCAGCACGCGCGAAGAACTGATCGCCGCCGGAGAAGCCTATTTCAAGATCTTCTCCGACAAAACTACCGTGGTGCCGTGGGGCACCCCTTGCTACCGTTTGGAAGGCGGCAAGGGCTGCACTCCGGCGATCGACAAGGCCAGCAAAAAGTGCGACATCGGCATCCCGGACGGTATCAATTTCAAGAACACGCATTGGGTCGTCGATCTCGAGCTCAATACGGCCGTGGGCCTCACGCTCTTCGGCGGAGCGGCGCCCGACAGTCACATGTTCCGCTTGATCGACGGGAAGATCCGACTCGTTCACACCTTGACGCAGGGCACCGGCTGAAGCGCCTTTCTTCGTCGTCTCGGGCAGCCAGTAGATCAGCGGTTCACTGAGCTACTCGTCCAATGAAGGCTCGGGCACGCTCGAGCCAGAACGGCTTGTTTCACGACCCCCCGAAGCTTTCGAGCTGTGCGGTCCAAGAGCTCGCCACTCGCCGTAGCGCCAGGACGACAGCGCCGACAACGAGACGGAAGACGATGATCCGAACGCGGACCTCGAGCTCCGGAGCAATGGGCCGTGCAACTAGCACTTTCCCTTTCGTGTTGCGCGTGAGCCTCGCGAGCGCTCAACTAGGGTGATCCATGCTTCGTCCGACGCCGCTGACCTGCGCCGTGTGCCTCTTGCTCGGGACCCTGGCCTGTGGGCAAAAGCAGGACGCGCCGTCGGGTGTCCTGCCTGGCGCGGGTGCAGGCGGAACTGCGTCGAGTGCGGGCGGCGGTGCGGCGGGCGGCGCTTCGACATCGCTGGCGGGCGCGGCGGGTGAGCTGAGTAGCGGCGGAAGCGCCGGCGCGCTGCTCGCCCCGGGCGGCGCTCCAAACGGGCTCGGTGGTACGAGCGCGGCGGGAGCAGCCACCGGCGGGTCCGGCAGCGGCGCGGGCGGCGTCGGCGGTAGAGGGCCGGGCGGCGCGGTTTCGCTGCTTGTCTTCTCGCGCACGGTCGCGTTCCGACACGATTCGATTCCGGCCGGCATTCAAGCGCTGACCAAACTTGCAGCGGACCGAGGTTGGGCGCTTGCGGCGACGGAGGACCCAGGCAAATTCAGCGACGCTGGCCTCGCCGCCTACAACGCAGTGATCTTCTTGAGCACGACCGGCGACGTGCTCGATGACCCACAGCAGGCTGCGTTCGAGCGCTTCATTCGCTCGGGCAAAGGCTTCATCGGCATTCATTCGGCAACCGACACCGAATACGATTGGGCCTGGTACGGCGAGCTGGTTGGCGCTTATTTCCGAGCGCATCCAGCGGTGCAGGCGGCAGACCTCGTGATCGAAGACACGGCGAATCCGGGCACCGCTGGGCTACCCAATCCGTGGCGACGAAGCGATGAGTGGTACGCGTTCAAGAGCAATCCGCGCCCGCACGTGCACGTGTTGCTCTCGCTCGATGAACGCAGCTACAGTCCAGGTGACGCCAACATGAGCGGCGATCACCCGATCGCCTGGTGTCACGAATACGACGGAGGCCGAGCGTTCTACACAGGCCTCGGCCACACCAGCGAGAGCTTCTCGGATCCTTTGTTCATGGGCCAGCTTGCCGGTGCGGTCAGCTGGGTGCTGGCACGCTGAGCCCGCCGAGGGCGGCCTAGGCGTGGCTTGGTTTCCTCTGAGCAGCCTCACGCCTTGAGCGCCGACAGCTCGCCCGGGTCGGTAATCCCGCTGTCCGCGCTGAAGCCGTCCAGCTTGCCAAAGCTTTGGACTTCTCCGCCGTCTGCGGCTCTGCAGCCCAGCGCGTTCAGCAAGGTGACATACAGCTTGTTGATCGGAACGTTGCCTCCGCTAGAGCCGTTGGAGACATTGGAGACCGTTTCGTTGCCGCCGCCGTTGCAGCTGGCCTCGCTGTTGCCGGGCCCGATCGGCGTCCCTTCCACGTTCACGGCGACGCCCTGCTTCAAATAGCCTCCGGCGCTGCCGGCGATCACGATTGGGAGGTTGTTGAGGTTGAACGCGGAGCCGTCCGAGAATTCCTGAATCCAGATCGTTGCGGTGTTGTCGAGCACCGTCTGTTCGCCTTCCGGCAGGCTGTCCAATAGGCCCACGAGCTTCGCGTACTTGCCGGCGTACCAGCGGTCGATTTCGGCGATCATGTCGAGCACGCCGGGCAGACACTTGCCGCCGATCGTGAAATCCCCGGTGCGGTGGTTCAGTCCATCCTGATCGTGGGTATGGTGGATCCCGTCCCAGTTGAAGGTGGCGTAGCCTGGGTAGCTGAACAAAAGTGAGCGGTTATCGTCGCAGAGTAGGCTCAAGGCCATCACTTTGATCATCGTGTCGCCGCCGACAGTGAATGCGTCCGCGAGCTCACTGCTTTGGCTTGCGGCGTTGGCGGATGCGGCGTCGACCCCGGTTGCGTTCTCGCGACACGCGGGGCCAAAGCTTCCTTCGGTATCTCGCACCAGATCGAGCCAAGCGTTGACCCGCTGCCGATCGGCCGCGCTCATCTCGAGGCGCTGGTACGACTTGAGATCCGAGCGCACGACATCGAGGATGCTTTTTTGGCGCAGCCTTCGCTGCTCGTCTTCAGCGCTTGGAGGCAGGGGCAAACCGCTCAGCCTGGCGTACGCTTTTGCCGGGCTGACGATGGGCAGAAAGGGCAAATTCGGAGCGGAGTAAGACAACAGCTGTTTGACGCTGGTGCTGACCGCACCCACCGAAAGCACGAGTGGATCGCGCCCGGCAGCGTTGAGTTGGCGAGCAATTTCGTGATCGAGCGAGTGAGAGGTGGCGTAGCGGTTGCTGTCCTCGCCGATCAGCGCGCAGGTCAACTTCGAGCCCATGGCTTGATCGTGCGGGTCGATGGTTTGAGGGCTCGTGTATGGGTTGATCGCGCGGAGACCGCGCGGAACCAGGAGCTTTTTGACGTACGGTGTCAAGACCTCCAGCGTCGTGCCCTCGAGCGCGCTGGCGTCGAGCGGGCCGTGCTCGATCTTGGGGAACCAGCGGTTGGTGACGCAGCCCGACGGCGAATGGAAAATGACGCAGCGCCGCCGACGGCCGAGGGCTTCGGCACGAGCCGTGCGCTGGCCGAGCGAAGGCAAGAAGGGCGCGGCCAGCATCAAGCCTCCGGCGCCGCGCAGAAAAAAACGGCGATTCACGATGTTTCCTCGGAGCTTCGCGGTCTAAACGAGCTTGCCCCAGTGAGTCCGACCAAGCCCGCTACCGACTCACCGTCACTCCAGCCAAAAAACGCTGAGCTCATCGCTACCTCCTGCGCCTTGGCGAATCGCCCCACCCGCCAGGTAGATACGACCGTCGAGCACCGCCGCGCCATAGCCGTGGCGCGGCATGAGCATCGGTTCGAGCGCTTGCCACTGGTTCGTGCTCGGATCGTAGGCGTCGATGTCAGGGAAGACGCCGCTGCTCGCGTTCACGTTGCCTTCGCCGCCGAACACGAACAACCGGTCGGCGAGCACGGCTCCGGCCAAGCCCCCGCGTGGCGGGGCGAGCGAGGCTTTCTCGGTCCAGGTCTTGGTTGTCAGATCGAACGCCCAGGTTTTGGGTTCGATGCCGGTGATTCCGTCTGCGCGCCCGCCCGCGACGTAGAGCACGCCTTTGATGAAACCCGCGCTGCAGTGCTCGCGCCGTTCTGGGAGCACGGGCAGCTTTTCCCAGCTATCGGTAGCCGGATCGTAGCGGGCGGCATCAGCGACGCTCTTGCCGCCGTTGGCGCCGCCCACGACGTACATCAGCCCAGCATCGACGGCGACGCAGCTTGCGGCGCGCTGACTACCCGTCGGCAATGGGCTGATCTGGGTCCAAGCGTCGCTCTTCGGATCATATGAATAAGCGTCCGTGGTGGCGGTCGACATGCCACCGTTGATGTAGTAGCCGGCGACGTAGATCTTGTCGTTGATGGCGCCCGCGTTGCCGTGGTTCATCTTGACGGGGAAGCTCTTCACGTCACGCCACTTGTCCTTGGCGGGATCGTAAGCTTGCACGGAGTCCGTCACGTTCGGGTTGTAGCCGCCGATGACGTAGACCTCTCCGGCCGCGGCCACGACCCCGTGTTCTTGGCGCGCCGCGGGCAGCTTGGCCAAGGCCTTCTCGGTCGGCGCACCGACGCCACTGCCCGCGGACCCCGCGGCGCCCGCGTTCGCGCCGCCGTTGCTCGCGGGGGAGCCGCCATTCGCAGTATTCGGCTTGCCGCCTTGGCCAGGGTCGGGGCTGTAGCCCGTGCCGCCGCTGTCACTGCTGCCTGCCACCGAAGACGTTCCTCCAGCTGGTTCCGCGCCGCCAGTCGACGATAGCCCGCCGCTGCCCGCCGCATTCGGCTGACCGCCGGTCGTCTCGGCGGGAGCCGGCGGCCCATGACTCGAACAAGCCGCGAGCAGCGCAGCAAGCACGAGCGGAACGCGAGAAAGCAGCCCCGTTGCCATCGCGTCGCACGCTAGCACGCTGGCTGCTGCAAGCGTCGAGTGGAACACCGACTTGGTATCGATGTTGCTGCGCCCGGAACTGGGCAGTGAGCCTTCAGCGAATTGTCGAGTCTTTTCGGCGCTCGTAAGTTTTTTGACCCAATTGTTAGTTTGCCTGGCGAAGGTGCGCGGGCCGTAGTTTCTCGACCAATTCCGAGTCTGGTTGGCGGCTAGTTAGGGGCGACTTCGCCAGCGAGCGGGACGGCAGCCGCGATCACTCGGACGCGACTCGCTGAATCAACCTCTTGGGTGATGTTGAACGAGCGCCTTGCACGACTCGCTCGCGCGAATCGCGCAGGCACCGCGCAACTAGTGCAAACGCTGCGCAACTTGTGCAGTGCTGCGAGGCGTCTCTCGACGGCACGCCGCGCAGCGAGCTCAGGCGCGCTCTGCGCCGAACGCGCGCGGCGTCGAGCAGCGGACGCAGGTGTGTCCGAGTGCGCACGCAAATCGCGGCGGATTTCGCCACGTCGTGCCGACGGGGACAAGACGCGCGGAGCTGCGCGAAGCGCTCACCGCCACGCCGCTGAACAACCATCTACGGCGATCGACGCACATCGCGCCGCGCGCGAAATTTTGGCTCGGTATGAAGTCTGCAATCGACCAGCGCGGGGCCAATTCATTCCCGGCAAGTGACTGACTCGAAAAGGAAATATATGAACCAAAGGCGTACGATGTCGGACAAGATGAGCATGGGCATGGCGCTCAGTGGCTCGGTGGGTTTATGGCTGTTGGCGGGTGCAGCGTTCGCCTTGAGCGGCTGCGTCACTGCGGCCAGTAGTGAAGAGTCCGACATCGTGGCTTCGACGGAGGAAGCGCTCACGGCCGCGACGCCGGTGCCCAGCGACGGAAGCTGCGGCTTCAAGGTGACGTCGAACTACATCTCGCGCCGTTCCGGCACTGGCTATCTGGGCGAGCTCGCGCTCAAGAATGTCTCGGGACCCAAGGCGCGTGAGTTCGAGATCTTTGCCGATCTCGGCGGCGCAGGCATTCGCCGGCGTTGCTTGTTGGCGGACTGCACGGCGGTCGACGGTGGCTACTCTTTCACCGAGCCGCTGCTGGTACGCCTGCTGGGCATCGGTAAGGGGCAGACCCTTCCGATTTTGTACGGCAGCCCGGACGCTTACTCGAGCGTCACCCCGTACGTGATCTCGATCAACGGCCAAAAGTGCGACGCGATCGCGCCCCAGGTGTCGTTGTCGGCCAACAAGACCCTGATTACGTCCAGCGGCACCTTGCAGCTCACCGCGACCGCCAGCGACAACGTTGCCGTGCGCAAGGTCGTGTTCAAACGTGACGGCGTAGAGATCGGAGTCGATACCACCGCGCCCTTCAGCTTGGACGTGCCGGCCGCTGCGGCTCTGAACGGACGCCGCGTGTACACCGCGGTCGCCTACGATCCGAGCGGCAATACTACGACGAGCAGCGGCGTGCGCGTGCTGACGGGCATCGGCAACAAGTTCTTCGGCACCGCCGCTACCACCGCGGCTGACTACCCCTCATTGCTCAGCTACTTCAACCAGGTGACTCCGGGCAACGCCGGCAAGTGGGGCAGCGTCGAGGCCACGCGCGATCAAATGAACTGGACGGAGCTCGACACCGCCTACCAGTTCGCCAAACAGCATGGGTTGCCCTTCAAGCTACACACTCTGATTTGGGGTCAACAGCAGCCCACGTGGCTCGCGAGCCTGACACCCGCGCAGCAGCTCGTGGAGATCGAGCAATGGATCTCGCTGGCGGCGCAGCGCTACCCGGATGTACAGCTGGTGGACGTCGTGAACGAGCCGTTGCACGCGGTACCCGCGTACAGCGCTGCCCTAGGCGGTCCAGGCGTGACGGGCTGGGATTGGGTCGTCAAATCGTTCGAGCTCGCGCGCAAGTATTTCCCGAAATCAGAGCTGATCCTGAACGACTACAACGTCGAAGGGCTCGACAGCGCGGCCACCGACTACCTCAAGGTCATCAACGTGTTGAAGGAACGCGGCCTGATCGACGGCATCGGCCTGCAGGGGCACTTCCTCGAGCGCGCCGAGCTTTCGGTGGTAGCGGGCAACCTCGATCGCTTCGCCGCGACCGGACTGCCGATCTACGTCTCTGAGCTGGACTTCAATCTGAGCAACGACGCTCGCCAAGCCCAGCGCATGCGCGACTTCTTCACGCTGTTCTGGCGGCACCCGTCGGTGCTCGGCGTGACGCACTGGGGCTACCTGCAAGGCAACATGTGGCAGAGCGAAGCGTACCTCCTGCGCTCGGACGGCACGAGGCGCCCCGCGCTCGATTGGATCAACTGCTTCCGGGCTGGTGGCAGCAATTGCCCGGTGCCGGTGTACGTTCCGACGCCGCGCACCGGCGACAGCAGCGGCCTCACGCTGCAAGCCGAGGACTACGACGACATGCACGGCGTGGTGGCCGCGGGCGACGTGATTGCGTACATCGAAAACGGCGACTGGGAGAGCTTCAGCCGCGTGGTGTTCGACAAGAACTGGGACAACCTGTCCATCACCTACGCGAACGGCGGCGGGACGCCGACCACGGTCACGCTGCGCTCGGAGAGCGTCAATGGTCCGGTCTTGGCCACGGTTCAGCTGCCGCCGACCGGCAGCTGGGGCACGAACAGCACGATCAGCGTGCCCTTCATGCCGATCAGTGGCGAGCGCAACGTGTTCGTCACCTTTGGTGGTGGCGTCAACTTGGACAAACTCAGCTTCAGCGCGCCGGCGGGCGTTGGACCCAACCTGATCGCGAACAACGAGTTCGAGGAGAACACGAACGGCTGGTACAGCTGGAACGGCACGCTCTCGACCTCGAATCAGTTTGCGGTGAGCGGCGCTCAAAGCCTCCGTTCGACCAATCGCAACGGCAACGGTCCGATCGCTACCAGCCTGACCGGCCTGGTTGCGGCAGGTAAGAGCTACGAGGTGAGCATGTGGACGACGGTCAGCGGCGCTGCTGCCAACGTCAACGTGACTCAGGCCGTGAACTGTGGCGGGCAAACTTCGTACACTTGGTTGATCAACCCGGTGGCCGTACAAGTGGGCCAGTGGACGAAGCTCAGCGGCACGCTCGCAGTTCCCGACTGCATGCTGAACGACATTCAGATCTTCGCCGAAGGCCCCAACGGCGGGGATTTGTACTTGGATCACGTCTCGGTGCGCGCAAAACAGGCCTCGAACATCGTCAGCAACGGCACGTTCGAGTCCGGCACCAGCGGCTGGTCCACCTACAGTGGCGTCGCGTCCTCCTCGACCGCGCGCGCCCACAGCGGTGCACGCAGCTTGCTGATCGGCAGCCGCACGGGCAATGCGCCTGCGATCACCAACCTCACTCAGGTGGTCACTAAGGGCGCCAGCTACAGCGCCAGCTTCTGGGTATCGATCGGCGGTGCTGCCAGCGCCAACGTGAACCTCACCCAGAAGATCGTGTGTGACGGTCAGACCAGCTACAGCTGGTTCGTCAATCCCGTCACCGTGAACGATGGCCAGTGGGTAGAGCTCAAGGGCACGCTGAACATCCCCAATTGCAACAACCTTTCGGAGGTCCAAATCTTCGCCGAAGGTCCCGCCGCAGGAGTGGATCTGTATGTGGACGACGTGAACGTCTTCATCCCGACCGTCACCAACCTGCTCAGCGACGGTAGCTTCGAATCGCAGATGGGTAGCTGGTTCACCTGGGGCAGCGGCACTCTGGCCGTGACCTCGGCACGGGCGCACGGTGGCTCGAAGAGCCTGTTGTTCTCGAACCGGGTCGGCAATGGGCCCATCGCACGCTCCTTGATGGGCATCGTGCAGCCCGGCAAATCGTATCAGGTCAGCATGTGGACTTCGATCGGCGGCGCGGCGACCGCGAACGTCAACATGACGCGAGCGATTGGCTGCGATGGAGTCGACTCCTACGCTTGGCTCGCGAACCCAGTGGCCGTCGCCGATGGTTCTTGGGTCAAGCTGACCGGCACGCTCACCGTGCCAAACTGCAACCTGACGAACATGCTCGTCTATCTGGAAGGCCCCGGCACGGGCGTCGATCTCTACGTCGACGATGCGGTCGTGACTCAGTAACTGCTCGCACAAACGTACTAGCGGCGCGCAGCCGGTGCCCACCGATCTTCGGTGGCGCCCGCTGCGCGCTGGTCATTTGGGCGCCAGAATCAGATCGCGTTGCAACCGCGTACCAGAATCGCCGGCACTGACGGCGTGACGCGCGCCGAGAGTTCGGCTAGGTGTGTGCTGTTCGAGGGAAGCTCGCGAGAGTCGGGGCGTATCTCAGTGCGGCATTGTCCCCCAGGGCACCATGAAAGCATCGCTGAAATCTGTGCGCTGTCCGCGGCCGCTTCTGGTGGCGCTGGCTGGGTCCGCGGCGGTTGCTGCCTGTGGTCCTAGCTTCACGAGCAGTGGAGGCCCCGGGCTCGGCGCAGCGAGCGCCGGCGCCAGCGCGGGGTCGGCGGCTCCTGCAAGCAGCGGCTCGGGCTCTTTCGGAGGCACCGCGGGGACCACGCAGACGGCTGATTTTGCGGGTGACTCCTCGAACCACGCAGGCAGCGGTGGAGCGCCGCCGCAAGCTTGCGCGCCGCCGCTGCCCGCTGGCGGAGGCGGTTCGCCTGCGGGCGGCGGAACCGGTGGCAAGGGCGCTGCGGGCGAAATAGGTGGAACAGGCGCTGTCGGCGGAACGGCTGGAGCGGGCGTTGCCGGTCTCAGTGGCGGCGGCATCGGTGGCTGGAGTCCCTGCACGCCCGCGTCGCTGATCGACGATATGGAGGACGGCAACGACCGCACCTGCCCGAACGAAGGACGCAACGGCGAGTGGTGGACCTCGACGGGAACCACCACCGGTACGATCGATCCGCCGAAGGTCGGGGATTTTCCGGCTTACCCGCTCTTGTCCGATGCTCGCGTGCGCAGCAACTACGGCATGCGCCTATCAGGCGTGGGCTTCGGCCATACCGACGCGGATTGGGCCTCGCTCGGCTTCAACCTGATCGACAACGCCGCGTATGACCTCAGCGCCTACCAAGGGCTGAGCTTCTACGCGAAGAGCAAGGCGGGCGCTGTCACCATCCATGTGGAGTTCGCCACCGACGCGACCACCGCCACGGCCGAAGGCGGCGCGTGCCAGACGAAGTGTAATGATCACTGGGAAAAAACGGTCACGCTCGACGGCAGTTGGCGTAAGCTCAGTGTTCCGTTCGCAACGCTTGCGCAGGAGGGTTGGGGCGTCCATCCCAAAGACCTAGCGCACACTCGCTTCATCTACTTCGGCTTCGCCGGCACGGATGGCGGCCCAGCAGCCTTCGATTTCTTGATCGACGACGTGCACTTGGACTGATCGCGTACGGCACGAGACGCTCAGCCGAGCGAAGAGCTCGGTGCTTCTGCCTCGGACGATATCGCGACGACAGCGGAGATCGGGTGAGTGCCGGCCGGCGTTGGTTCGAACGCGCTCAGGATGGCCGCTGGTAGGCCAGTCTCGAGCAAGCGAGCAAACTGTGCGGGCGGCACTGGGCGGCTGAAGAAATAGCCTTGTGCTTCATCGCAGTGCTGAGCTCGAAGAAACGCGAGCTCCGACGCCGTTTCCACGCCCTCGGCCACGACGCGCAGCCTCAGACTGCGTCCAATACCGATCACCGCGCTGACGATCGTGGTTTCGCCCGGCGAAACGCTGATTTGACGCACGAACGACTGGTCGATTTTCAGCGTGTCGATCGAGAATCTTCCCAGGTAGCTCAGGCTGGAGTAGCCGGTGCCGAAATCATCGACCGCTACTTGCACGCCCCGCGCGCGCAGCGCCTCGAGGATGACCGCGGTAGATTCGGCGCGCTTCATCAGCACGCTCTCGGTCAGCTCCAACTCCAAAAATCGCGGCTCCAAGCCGGTTTCTTCGAGGATCGCGTAGACGCCGTCGAGAAAGCCTTCGTCGCGCAGCTCGATCGCCGAAATGTTGACGGCGATGCTGCCGGTCAGCACACCAGCGTCGACCCAACTGCGGGCCTGCCGGCATGCCTCGCGCAGCACCCAGTTGCCGATCTGTAGAATGAGGCCGCTGTCCTCGGCGACCGGGATGAACTCCGCCGGAGATATCGGCCCTCGAGTGGGATGGGTCCAGCGGATCAAGGCTTCCGCGCCGGTGATCTTGCCGGAGCGCAGATCGATCTTGGGTTGGTAGTGTAGCTGAAATTCCTGCCGATCGAGCGCGCGCCGCAGCGCCTCTTCGATGAACTGCCGGGCTACGGCCCGGACGTTCATCGCTGGCTCGAAGAACTGATAGCCTTGGCGTCCATTTTCCTTGGCCTGATACATCGCGGTATCTGCGTTCTTGATCAGGGTCTCGGCATTGAGTCCGTCATCGGGGAACACGCTGACGCCAATACTAGTCGTGACGTGCAGCTCGAGCTCGTCGATCGCGTGCACCCTCGCTACTGCCTGGAGCATCCTGCGCGCCGCGATTGCGGCGTGCTCCGGATGGTCCAGCTCTGCCAGCAGCATCACGAATTCATCGCCGCCCTGCCGACTCACGGTGTCTGCACCGCGTAGGCAATCGACCAGACGGGAAGTGATCGAACACAGCAGCTTGTCGCCGATTTGATGCCCCAGAGAGTCGTTGATGTGCTTGAAGCCATCCAGGTCCAAAAATAGCACCGCGACCTTCTTCGAGTGACGGGTCGCGGCTGCGATCGCGGTCGCGATTCGATCGTTCAGTAGCACTCGATTGGGCAGCCCCGTCAGAAAGTCATGGTGAGCAGAATGCGTCATCTGCAGCGCCATCGCACGGCTCGTTCTCACGTCGCGGATGACGATCACGGCGCCAACCGTGCGCCCTTCCCGGTCGTGAATCGGTGCCACCGTGTCTTCGACCGGGATCTCGAAGCCGTCTCGGCGAAGCAAAATGCAGTTTGCCGGAACTTGGCCAGTGGCCACGTTGGCCGCCTCCAGCGCGCTGAGGTCGGAAGTGGGTTGCCGTGTCGAGGCGTCCACGATTCTGACCACCTCGGCCATCGGTCGCCCCATGGCCTCCGCAAGGGGCCAACCTGTCATCGTTTCGGCCACCAGGTTGAGGAACGTGATGTTCCCCGAGACGTCGCTGCAAGCTACGGCGTCGCCGATGCAGTTGAGCGTGACTTGAGCGCGCTCGCGTTCGGCGTACAGGGCATCTTCGAGGAGCTTCCTTTCGACAGCGTAGCGCAAGGCCCGGAACAGGCCGCGCCCTTCGATCTGCCCCTTGATCAAGTAATCCTGCGCGCCGCTCTGCAGGGCTTGCGCGGCCAAGAGCTCGTCGTCCAAGCCGGTGAGCACCACCAAGGGCACGCGCCGCGCCGCGGCATGCGCGCGGTGTATCGCTTGCAGACCCTGGGCGTCCCGGAGGCCGAGATCGAGCAAGATGATGTCGATCGCGCGGCGAACGAGGATCTCTTCGGCATCGACCATGCACTCGGCGTGCATCAACTCGACGGACGGCGCGTTCGGCTCGTTGAACATCTCGCGCATCAAGCGCGCGTCGCCGAGGTTGTCCTCGACGAGCAGCACGACCTGGATCGGGCTCTTGCTCATCGGCTTAGTTTTTGCTGCGGCAATTTGGCCTTGGTTAGCCAGAAGTCATTGATGCTCTTCACCAGACTCTCGAAGGCGTCGAACTGCACCGGCTTGCTGAGGTAGCAGTTGGCTTGCAGCTGATAGCTCTTCACGATATCCGCTTCCGCGTCGGACGTGGTCAAGATGACCGTAGGGATCGTCTTCAAGTCTTCGTCCGCCTTGATCTGGACCAATACCTCGCGGCCGTCCATCCTGGGCAAATTCAGATCGAGCAAGATCAGGTCCGGGCGCGGCGAGTCGGTGTTCTCTCCGGTGCGTCTCAAAAAGGCCATTGCCTCGACGCCGTCATTGGCCACGTGCAAGCGAACGTCCCGGTTGGCTTCGCGGAACGCCTCCTGAGTCAGCCGGACATCACCCGGGCTATCCTCGATCAGCAGAACTTCGATCGGCATACCGTTTTCTCCAATAATCGTCATGATGTCATCCGTCATCTCTCGGTCAACGCGAAATGAAACGTGGAGCCCTGACCCAGCTGCGACTCGACCGAGATGTTGCCGCCGTGGCGCTCGACGATCTTCTTACAGATCGCCAAGCCGATGCCCGTGCCGGCGAACTCCTCGCGCTTGTGCAAGCGCTGGAACATACCGAAGATGCGCTCGAAGTACTGTTCATCGATCCCGAGCCCGTTGTCCTTCACCGAAAATAGCCACTTTTTGCCGGAATTTTTCAGGGCCGACACGTGGACGCGCGGGATGCCGGAGTTTTGATACTTGATCGCGTTGCCCAGCAGGTTCTGGAACAACTGAACTAGTTGTGTCTCGTCCGCCATGATCGTGGGCAGTGGGTCATGCGTCACGAGCGCCCCACTTTCGGTGATCGCGCCGCGCAGGTTCAGTATCGCCTGATCGAGCGCGCCCTCGCTCGAAGTGTCCAATAGCTGCTTGCCTTTCGTGCCTACACGCGAATACATGAGCAGATCCTGGATCAGGCGTTGCATGCGGTTCGCGCCGTCCACCGCGAAGTTGATGAATTCGTCCGCGTCGCTGTCTAGCTGTCCCTTGTAGCGCCGGGAGAGAAGCTGGGTGTAGCTCGCGACCATACGCAGCGGCTCCTGCAAATCATGCGAGGCCACGTAAGCAAACTGACCGAGCTCCTCGTTCGAGCGATAGAGCTCGTTCACCTTCTGCATCAGCTGCTCTTCTGCCTCTTTGCGCTTGGTGATGTCGCGGATGGCCGTGGTGACCAAGATCCCATCGTCGCTTGCGAGCGGGCTCAGCATCAGCTCGATCGGAAATTCGCTGCCGTCCTTGCGCCGTCCCATGAGCTCGATCCCGGTGCCAATGCGCTGCGCTAGTGCGTCTTCGGTGGAGCGCAGCGCGTCGGAGATCAGCCGCTCCGCAAAACCCTCGGGGATGATGCTCTTGACCACTTGCCCGAGCAGCTCGTCCCGGCGATAGCCAAACTGCTTTTCAGCCTGAACGTTGAGCAGGACGATCTCACCGCTTTGATTGACCACGACCATTGCGTCGGGAGCGGCCTCCAGCAGCCCTCGGTAACGGCGCTCCATTTGCGCGAGGTGTATCTCCGAGGCCCTGCGCACGCTGATGTCTCGAATCGCCGCGGTCACCAAGATCCCGTCGCTGCTTTGCAACGGGCTCAACATCAGCTCGATCGGGAACTCGCTACCGTCTTTCCGCCGCGCAACGAGCTCGATTCCCGTCCCGATCTGCTGCGCGAGCGCCTCCGCGGCGGAGCGCAAGCCGTCTGCTACCAAGCGCTCCGCGAAGCCCTCTGGAATGATGTTCTTCACCTCGGTGCCGAGCAGCTCGTCGCGGTGATAACCGAATTGCTTCTCCGCCTGCACGTTGAGCAAGACAATCTGGCCGGCCTGGTTCACGACCACCATGGCATCGGGCGCCGCTTCGAGCAGGCCACGATAGCGCGCTTCCATCTGCGCGAGGTGCGTCTCCGCGGCCTTGCGCACGCTGATATCGCGGATCGCTGCCGTCACCAGGATGCCTTCGGCGTTTTGCAGTGGGCTCAACATGAGCTCGATGGGGAACTCGCTGCCGTCTTTGCGGCGCGCTACGAGCTCGATGCCCGTTCCGATCTGCTGCGCGAGCGCTTCGGCGGCGGTGCGCGTCCCATCGGCGATCAACCGCTCCGCGAAGCCCTCCGGGATGATGTTCGTTACCTGCTTGCCGACCAACTCATCGCGGGGATATCCAAACTGTTTCTCTGCTTGCAAGTTCAAGAGGACGATCCCGCCGGCCTGGTCCACGACCACCATTGCGTCAGGCGCCGCCTCGAGCAACCCCCGATATTTCGCGCCGGATTCGCTGCTCTCGCTGAGATCGCGACTGACGACCGAGAACCCACGCAGCACGCCGGCCGAGTCGCGTGAAGCGGTGAAGGTGGTACGCTCCAGAAACCGCGTGCCGTTCATGCGCACGCGCATGCCTTGAGCTTCGTACACGCCGTTCTCGGTTGCCAAGCGCAGGATTTCTTGCGGCCGGCCACGCTCCCGGTCAGCCGCTGGAAAGAAGCGCGCGAAGTTCTGGCCGATGACCAGGTCTGCGGTCTCGCCCGCGATTTTTTCGGCGCCGGGGTTCCAGCTGATGATGTTGCCAAGCGGGTCGAACGTCATCACCCCATAGTCCTGGACGTCCCCCACGAGCTTCTGGTACTGAGCCTCGCTGTCGCTGAGTGCGTTTTCTGCGTGCACGCGGCGCACGCCGCTGCGTCGCAGAAGCCAGGCGACGATAGCGAGCATCGATGCGCCCGCGATCGTGCCGAAGAGCAGGGTATCCTTGGCTTGTTCCGCTCGCTGCTTGGCGGACGCTTTGCGGAGCGTCAATAGTCGCCGTTCCTCGGTTCGCAGCTGGTGAATCGACGCTTGAAACGCGCTCATGAGCGACTCACCTGGGCCGACGTGGACCGCCTGGGCTGCTGCGTCCAAGCCCTCGCTTTGGCGGAGCGCGATGATCCGCTCCGCCCACTGCGTCTTCGCCGCGCCCAGCCGAGCCAGTTCACCCAGCCGACGCTGCTGTGTCGGATTGTCGAGCGTCAGCTCGGCAAGGCTCAGCTGATCCTGCGTCGCTCGAAGGCGCGCAGCATCGTAGGCCTGGAGATAGGATTCTTTGCCGGTCAGCACGAAGCCGCGCGCGCCCGACTCGATGGCAAGCATATCGAACGCCGAATCCTGAAGCTTGTCCAAGACCGCCCACGTGTGGCGCACCGATACCTCACTCTCGCTTGCGGCGCGCAGCACCCAGTAGGCGAGCGAAGAGAGCAATAACGAGAGAACCGCGAGAGCGGTCCCGAAGGCCTTCAGCAGACCCGACCGCCGCGCGCTCTCGACCGTCATCGAGCGCGATTTTTCGTGATCGCTCACGACGTCTCCGTTGGCATTCATTTTCTCGACGCTCCCATGCGCTTGGCCCGCGGAGGTCCGCTGCCCATTGCGTGCGCCGGCAGCATTTGGTAACGGCCAACCGTTACGCGAGCTAAACCCTCACGTCAAGTTGCCGATATCACTGGTGTTTTTGAATATTTCCGGACGTCGCGTCGAGCTGCTGAGGCACGAATGCTCGACCAGCTCCCTGCAGCGACTCGAGTTGGAGCGCGGGGCTTCGATGGGGAACGGGTAGAGCTCGAACTCGCATTTTACGCGGCATAAAGTACATGCACGCCTCCAGACCGCGGCGGCAGCATTTGGCGGGAGGGTCTAGCGGCGCGCAGCGATCTCGGTGAGGCTGACAGCATGCGTATCGAAGGTCAGCGTCGCTCCGAGAAATTCGAAGATCGGGGACAGTCCGGAGGTGGCGGTGGCGTCGGCGGCCAGGGATTGTTGCAGGTGGTACGCTTGCTTGGCGTAAAAGGCACATTGATCGCAGGTGTCGTGTTCGGAGCCGTCTATCTGTTCGCGCCCGCGGGCCTGAAGCAGAGCTTGCTGCAGCTGGTTGGCGGCTCCTCAGAAGGTGAGGGCGCGTCGCAAAGCGGTGCCAAGGGCGCTTGTGCGCTGTCGAAGACGAACGAGCAAGCTTGCGATTTCTCGCGCGTCGTCTTGGCTTCGACCGAGGATGTTTGGACAGAGCGCTTTGCGCAGGGGGCGTTGCCTAGCTCCAAGGTCGGCCAATACGTGAAGCCGACGCTGGTGGTATTTGCCAACCAAGTATCGACGGGCGGCTGTGGCAGCGCGACGTCTGCCTCGGGTCCCTTTTACTGCCCGGGGGATAGTAAGCTGTACATCGATCCGACCTTCTACCAGGTCATGGAAAGCAAGCTGAAGGCACCGGGCGACTTTGCTCAAGCGTACGTGATCGCGCACGAGGTCGGGCACCACGTGCAGAACCTGATTGGTTCGTCGCGGCGACAAATCCCCGGCGAGACGAGGAACCAAGCTTCGGTTCGCGTGGAGCTGCAGGCCGATTGCTTCGCGGGTGTCTGGGGGCAAGCCGCGAAAGCGGCGCTCAGCATCACCGAGGAGGATCTAGGCGAGGCGCTGACCGCTGCCCACGCCATCGGCGACGACACCCTCGGGCACGCCGACAAGACCCAATTCACGCACGGCTCGAGCGCGCAGCGCATCCGCTGGTTCCGCCGCGGCTTCGACGGCGGCGATGCGCGCAACTGCGATACCTTCGCAGAGTCGAGCTACTCGCGACTCTGACGAGCCCGGCGACCTAGAGCATCACTTGAGCGGGAGCGCGAGCACTGCTCTCAGCACGCGTGAAGTGTCGAACAACTTCGCCAGGTGGAGTTGGTTGTTTCGTGGAGAGCGGTGAACGCAGGGACCGCGAGTGGGTTCGCGCACGCTTCGTGGAGAGCGGACGCGTCACCAACGTGAGCGCGAGCGTCTGCGTTCACCGTAGGCGCGGGATTTCGTCGTCGTCGACAACGGCGGCTTGGGGTGCGCGGGAGCGCGAGAGCGGATCTCAGCATGCGCGAAGTGCCGAACGACTTCGCCAGGTGGAGTTCGGTTGTTTTTCTTGGGGATCGGTGACCGCGCGGGCTGCATCGTCGCGCGTCGGTTTCCTGGAGCGCCGCCGAGGGGACGTTTGAGTGATGGGTGACGTCTCGGCGGCTTGCGTGCGGGCTCACAAGTGATTCGCGCACACGTGGTGCGGTGCGGGAGTGACGCGCGCGGAAAGCGCGCATCACTTGTTCGCCCGCCTGAGCTGACTCGGGCTGTTGTAGTGGTGTTTCTCTTGCCGACTTTGGTGCGGCTGGCTACGCCGTCGTGAGGAGTGAGATGGGTTGGTTTCTGCGCCCGCTTGGATGCCCATTCTCAGCGATTTCTGCGGCTGCTTCGAGGCTTTTTCTCACTGATTTAGCTCCTGTCTCGGTGATATGGACACGTTCAGGCAGCTCTCGTGGGGGAGAGCTGGATATTGCGGGCGTGCGCGAGTGCGGTTGAGTCGACAACACGGCGGGGGCTCCGAGGGCGCGCTGCGAGATCGTGATCGCTGCTGTCAGTATGCGCGAAAGTATCGAGCGACTTCACCAGGTGAGTTTGATTGCTTCGTGGGTTTCGAGAATCGCTCGACCTCGCCCCGCGTGAGCTGAGCGAACGTTGCGCACTCGGCTACCGGCCGCACCCGTGCGGAAATTCTTTCTCTCTTGCGACGTGGTGAGCGACGAATGCGCTGGCTTCCGTTGCGGCGCGTAGATTTTTCTGAGCACCGCCGAAGGGAGGTTTGAGCGATGAGGAGCGCCACGGTGTCGTCCGATGCGTGCTCTCACAAGTGATTCATCCACACGTGATGGTGCGGGGTATGGAATGGAGTGTTCGGAGGAGCGCGCATCATTTGTTCGTCCGCCTGAGCTGATTCGGGTTGTCGGGTCTTTTTTTCTTGACGAGTTTTGGATGCACGGTTGCGTCTTGGTGGAGAGTCAGTGAGGGTTGGTGTATTGCGTGCTCGAGGTTTCGCGAAGCGAGCGTTTCGAGGTCGAGGTCGACGTTGGAGCCATTTTTGAGTCGAAAGTGGCTTCTGGGGGGCACTGCATCGGTCGGAAAATCGCGTGGTAGACAGGAGTGATGCGGGACCAATATCGATTGGTGGGGTTGGCGAATTCGGAGCTCTTGACTGGGTTGGCGGAGCTGGTTCAGCGGAGCAATGTGCTGACTGCACAGGTGCTGGCGCACTTGGTGGAGCTCGAGCAGCGCCTGTTGCATCTGGAGCTCGGCTTTTCGTCACTGTTTGCCTACTGCGTGGAAGCGTTGGGTATGAGTGAAGGCACGGCGGGGCGACGAGTGGCGGCTGCGCGGGTGTGCCGGCGGTTCCCCGAGGTGTTCGAGCGGGTGGCTCGCGGGGAATTGCACTTGTGCGCTTTGTGCGCGCTCTCGTCACATTTGAGTAACGAGAACGCGGTTGAACTTTTCGAGGCATGCAAGGGCAAGACGAGGCGAAAGATCGAGGAGTTGCTTGCGGTGCGGTTTCCGCGGCCGGATGTACGGGAGCAGATCCGTCGGCTACCAGCGCGCGCCGAAGTGCCAGTGGGTCCAGTCGAGCAAACGTTGACGCTGACTCGAGCCAACGATGAGCCCACCTGGACGCCGATGGCGATGACACCGACGATGGCGATGACACCGACGATGGCGATGACACCGACGATGGCGATGACACCGACGATGGCGATGACACCGACGATGGCGATGATACCGCTGGTCCCAGAAATGCCTAGAGTTGCGGCGAATGCTACGCTGCGCCCGGTCGGATCGGCGGGCGCTGATGCGCGCGGTCGTGCTCGCGAACTCGAGCGACTTTCGGCCGATCGCTTTGGCGTGCACTTCACTGCAGACGCCGAGCTGCGCGATCTGATCGAGCGCGCGCGTGCGCTCGCCAGTCATCGGATTCCGAAGGGCGATCCGGCGAGCTTGATGAAGCTGATGGTCGCGAGCTTCGTGCGACAGGAGGAGAAGCGGCGCTTCGGCATCGGGGTGACGCGACAAAGGTCTAGGACCAAGGCAATGCCGGAGAAGCTGGCGAGCGTCACTGAGCAGCAAACTCCACCAGGTGGAGCTCCGCTTTCGGAAGGAATCACCGAACCAACGACAGGCGAGGCCAGCGCGGGGTCGGTCGGCAAACGTGGGCGTTACGTGCCCGTGACGGTGCGGCGGGAGATCTACGGTCGAGACCGTGGCCAGTGCGCGTTTGTTTCAGCAGATGGCCGACGCTGCAATGCTCGGACGTTTCTAGAGCTCGATCACGTCAAACCCTACGCCAGGTTGGGCACAGCCGATGCTCCGAACATCCGCGTGCTGTGTCAGGCACACAATCTCTTGCACGCGCGAAATTGCTTCGGCGCGCTGCACGTGGCTGCGAAGATCGCCGCCAAGAAACGTCGCGATCCTGCGGCAAAATCGCAGTAAATCTCGCTCGGACCGCGCCCGCTCAGTGCTCCGCCGGCAAGCTCGGCAATACGGCGTTCGGTGAGCTGCACTGCTGGGTCGCGATCGCGTCACTCTCACACTCTCTCGGGGCCGCGCCCGCTCAGTGCTCCGCCGGCAAGCTCGGCAATACGGCGTTCGGTGAGCTGCACTGCTGGGTCGCGATCGCCCCACTCTCACACTCTCTCGGAGCCGCGCCCGCTCAGTACTCCGCCGGCAAGCTCGGCAACACGGCGTTCCGTGAGCTGCGCTGCTGGTTCGCGATCGCCCCACTCTCACACATACTGCGCTGCTGGAATGCGAACTCACCTTCCACGTTGTTTCGGGTGTTGCGCGCGATCTCTTAGCGAACAGCGCGGTGCCGATCGAGTGGCTGATACCTGATCGACTCGAGCTCGCGGCCGATCTGCGCCGGCACGGCGCTGTTCGGCTGACGGGCTTTGGCTGACTTCGACTTCGCTGTGCATCGGCCGTCCCGGGAGGGCGGCCAGCGTCGGTGCTGGACTCCAGACGAGAGCCATCGGTCCGAACAGATGCTGAATTTCCAGAAAATCTAGTAGTTGCTAATAGTTATCAACTAGTGAGCGCAGCCGGAATCATTCCTGAAATGTCAAGCTCCGATGGGTTCGCGCTGCCGGCGACCACATCGCAACCAGCGCCGCGGAGCACGTGCGTCTTGGCCGTTGCCCATGCCGCCGCCCGAGTCATTCAGGCGTGTGCGTCCGACTCTAGCTCTTGAAACAGCGGCGAGAGTTCGCGCCGACTGCGGAGTGGCATGCAGAAGCGCGTGGCGCGCTCGAGCAGCAACGCCTCCAAATCATCCGCACGCGGTCCGAGCTCGCTGACGATCTTGCGGCGATCGCCCTCTTCGCGCTCGAGCTCTTCTTCGTTCTTGGCCAGTACTGCTCGCAGCTCTCGGATCTGGAACTCGAGATCTTCGACCTCGCCCCGGCGAGCGGCCACGCGCGCTTCGGCTTCGACGAGTCGCTGCTTGGCCGACAGCCAGCCGTCGACCACGTTAGCGCACTCGCGATAGGCGGTGGCCAATTCGCGGTACGGCTCGACGAAGGCCGAGCGACCCTCCCAGCGCAGGACTTCGCTCACCTTGCGCTTCAGCTCTGCTGCCGGGCGATCCATGTCGAGCGTGAGCGCGGCCGCGCTGGCCAGGGCGGCCTTCGATTCATCGCGCGCCTTGCTGGCGTCGATGCCGAGCGCGTCCACGGCGTGGCCGAGGCGCTGCCTGATCTCTCGGCCGCGCGCCTCGATCGTCTCGAGCGCGCGCTGTTCGGAGATGGCTTTGGCTCGCAGCTCGCTGATCTGGAGCACCAGCTGCTTGACCTCCGCGAGCAATTCGCTGAGCTGGCTCGGCCTTTCGCCAGCGAAGGCCAGGGCCAGCATTTGCTCGAACAGCGCGGTGCGTTTCACCCAACGGTCGATCGCCACCGGCGGCAACGTCTTGGCCGGACCGCGCGATTCGAGCTCGTCGCCGAAAGCGTCGGACGGGATCCGCAGACCGATCGCGCCCGCGATGTTCATCAGGTCCGTGTTGACGCGGTGCGCGTCGACCGGGCGATCCTTGGCGTCCTTCGCCAAACACTCCATCACCAAGCGCTCCAACTCCGTGGGGATAGAAGGGTCGTGCTTTTTGGGCGAGACCGGCTCCTCCTTCAGGTGCTTGATGAAGTAGCTGGTGATGTCGGTGGCGTCGAAGGGGAAGGTGCCCGTCACCATCTCGTAGATGATGACGCCGAGTGAATACAGATCCGCGGCGGGCCCCGCTTCGATCGACGTGATGCGCTCCGGCGCCATGTACTGAGGCGTGCCGAACACCTCGCCGGCGCCTGTCAGCCGCGAATCTTGCATCGAGCGAGCGATGCCGAAGTCGAGCAATTTGACTTGGTCGGTGCCGTTCGGCAAGCGCGCCAAGAAGATGTTTTCCGGCTTGAGATCGCGATGAATGACCTCCAAGTCGTGGGCGCGCGCCAACGCCCGCGCGATCTGAATCATGATCGGCAGGCCGCGCTCGAGCGGGACCTTGCCGTGCGCGAGCACGTCGGCCAAGGTCTCCCCGCACAGCAGCTCCATGACCAGGTAGACCAGCCCGTCGGGCGTCTCACCCTGGTCGAAGATCTCGATGATGTTGGGATGAGCGAGCTTCTGCGCGGCCTTGGCCTCGCGCCGGAAGCGCTCGCGAATCACCTCGTTGCGCGTGAACTGCGGGCTCATCACCTTGACCGCGCACGGGCGATCGACGAGGCGATGGCGGGCGGCGTAGACCGTGGCCATGCCGCCTTGGCCCAGGACTTCTTCGATCTGATAACGGCCGGCGATGGTGATGCCAATCAGCGGGTCTTGGAGTGCGACCAGCGCCCCGCCGCACAAGAAGCACCCGGCAGCATCATCCGGGTACTTCAGCTTGCATTGCGGACACGACTTCATAGAAAAGGCCCTCGTCATCCTCTCCGGATCGTTTGCGGGAAGAAAGCCATTCCGGAGGCTTCCGTCGAAACATGCCAAAAGCGCCAGGTTTCTTCGATTGCAGACGGTCGCAATCGAGCCGGTGTGGTAGAACCCGCGTCAAAGCGCGAGCGCGAGGTCACTTGCCGGCAGAGCGACGACAACCCCTGAAGATCGAAGTCCCCAACCAGAAGCAGGAAACCCTGCGCTTTGGCCGGGTTGGGCTGATCGTGACCGCAGGCTTTGCGATTGGCATCATTTGGCCACGCGTGGCGGGCTTCAAGCTGGTCCCGAGCGTCCCCAGTCAACCGGCCGAGATCAGCAGCGCCGATTTGACGGGTGCTCCAGGAGAGGCAAAGGGAGCCCCGGCGAGCGCGCCGCCCGCCGCTGAGCCGGAACCGGTGGCGCCCACCCCATCGCTCGATCGACTTCAGATCAGCGAGCCGCAGTTCTTGGCCTGCAAGGACAACGGGAAGAAGGTCAAGCAAGAGTGCGATCACATCGAGTTCGATCGCCTCGCGCGGCCTCATATTCAAGCCTTGGCTGCGTGCGCGGGCTCGGACAAATTGCTGGGCGTGCTCTCCCTGGGCTTCGATTTGGACTTCACCGCTCAAGCCGTCAAGAACGTGAAGAGCGGCAAGAGCACGACCTTCACCGAGGCCGAGACCGAGACCCTGATCGACTGCGAGAGGAAAGAGTTCTCCAACGTGTCGCTGGTGGGCATCGCGCACAAGCATGACGCCTATTCGGTGTTCTACCGGGTGGAGTTCCCGAAGGCCGTTACGGAGAAGGATGAGCCGTCGCTGGGCGCAGGTGTAGCAGCAGCCGGGGACGTCACCGAAGCGTCGGGGCACGCGACGGTGGCGTGGGACGTTGCCCTGGTGCGCTCGTCTGCGAGCCGCGACGGGGCGGTCGTGGCCCGCGTCCTGCAAGGCACGCGCATCTCCGTCACGGGGCGTCGCGGCGATTGGTACCGGATCAAATACGACGTCAAAGGCAGCGTCGGTTGGGTCTACCGCACCGCGATCGGCATGTAGAGAGTGCCCAAATCCCTCGACAATTGGCGTACCGAGTGGCGACCGCCCGCGGCCTGAGATAGATCGAGCTTGTGACGCCCAAGAAGCCGGCCGAAGACCAGCGCACGGAGCCTGCGGTCGCGCTGTCCACTTCGCCTGACGTGGCGCTGATCCACGGCGTGACTTCGGACGGAGAGGGGCTGAAGATCTTGCGCGCGCGCGGCGACCGCCTGGAGCTCGGTGCCATCCGCCCGCTGCGTGAGGGCGCGCCGATCACCGGTGAAGTCGTGACTCTCAGGCCGCGCGCGAACTTCCCGGCGCTGTGCGACGTCGAGACGCATTTCAAACCCGCGGAAGAGCCCAGCGACCGCCAGGAGCCTGCGTCTCCCGCGCTCGCGTCGCGCACCGGACCCGCGCAGGTGGCGACCGACGAGTACCGTCGCAACTGGGATGCGATTTGGAGCCAGTCGGCTACGAAGCCGAAGCTGGTCAATTGAGCCGGCAGCGAACGGCCGCGCGCTACAGCGCGTCACTCAGCGCGCGGACCTTGCTCTGCGCCATCACGAACGTTGCATCGACGCCGCTGACGCGAACGTAAAACACGCTCGCCTGGCGCCAGGAGTCCCCCGCGCCGAAGCTGATCGTCTGCGGCGGGCCCTGCCTGGGCGAGAGCGAGAGCCGCAAAGTCGGCGCGGAAAAGCCCTCGCTGGGCAGCGCGGCCCCGCTGTGCAGCGCCGCCTCCGGCCGCAAATTGCTGATCGCTTCGAGCACTTCGGGCACTCGATCTTGGGGAAAGCTGCCCGCGGGCGTGACCGTGAAGCGCTCTCCCTGACGCACCAGGGAGAGCGTGCGGCCGCGCGCTTCCAACGTGACGCCGCTCCAGGAGTCGCTACTGGTCGGAAAGACCGCGCGATTGATCAAAGACAGCTGGCAAGTCTCTCGCACCGAACGCGCCAGGATGAACACCGGGCCGTCGTCTTGCAAGCTAGCGAACACGCCCAGGGCCGTTTCATCGCCGAAGCGCAGCTGATGCTCGACCTTCAACCCTTCAGCGTTCTTGAAGGCGAAGCGCACACGAAGCGACGAGCGTTGCAAGCCGAACGAGCCATCGTCTCGATCTGCGACGAAGCGCTCCGCGGTCAGCGCGCCCAAGGCTTGAACCAAGTCCGAGCTCAGCACGCCATCGGCGTCGAAGCCCTTCGGCTCCAAGAGCTGCAGGCCGTCGTTGACGCGACGGAGCACTTGCTTGCCCTCTTTGCGCTCGATTTCGGCAGAAATGAAGCTCGATAGCCCAAACTCGGTCAACTTGCGCGCATACAGCAGGGTCGAATCGAGCGCGAAGCCGCGCCCGAGCTCGCGCGGGATGCGCAGCACGACGCCGTCTTGCTCGCGGTACACGAGCAAGTTGCCGGCTTCATCGCGCTTGCCGACGCGCACCACTTGCGTCGTGACGTCGGCGTCGCGCGCCGCGGAAGAACGCAGGGTGACCGAGGTCGGCGCCGGGTCGAGCCCGAGCGCGTTCAGCTTGCCGGGCTCGAAGGGCACGCGCTCACCCTCGGCCTCCAAGAGCTGCGTGATGCGTTGGTTGCCCGCTTCGAGCTCGACCTGCGTCTCACTGCTCGCGTGCAGCACGAAGCCGCTGCCCTTGCGCACGAGCGCGAATTTTGCCGCGCCCCCGCTGATGTCGAGCTCCTCGACCTCGTCTGCGTGCAGCGAAAAGGCTCGCCGGTCGATGAAGTCGCTGGGCTCGAGCCTGAGTGTGGCTTCCAGCTCGCGCGGCGCGCAGGCGCGCTGGACGTCCGGCGCGCGCCGGACCACGACCAGCTGCGACGGATCCCCGGGGCAAGCGCCGCCCACCTCGAAGCGCAGGCTGTTTTTCGCGTCTTTGAGCTCGAGCTCGAAGTGAGCGCGGGCCGGGCCGAGCGCCGCTTCCGCTTCGGACTCGGACAGGAACACGCTCGCCGTCAAGCGACTGAGCTGGAAGAACAACGTCTTCAGCGTCTCGCGGTTGACCAAGATTTTCGACTGCTGCTCGGCGATCAGAAAATTCGTGCCCGTGCTGCGCTGCAAGCTGATGCGAAGCTCCGGGCTGGTGATGCCGATCCGCGTTACGTCGGCTTCGTTCACGGCGGCCAGGCTGCGCAGGCGAAAGGCGTCGAGCTCGACGGCTAAGTCGTCCGCGACCGCCTTGGCCACGACCACTACTTGGGCAGGCTCTTGATCGACGCCGACTTGCACGTAGCGCGCGCCTTCCGGCGTGGGCGCCTTGCCGCCGAGCGCGAGTTGGTAGGAACGTTTCCGGGTTTGCACTCGAACCCGCAGCGCGGGTTTCGCCAAGCCCAGCGCTTCCGGCGATGGGCCTGGTTCGACCGGTCGCAACGCTCGGGCGCTGCCCAACGCGGACAGGAATTTGTCGACCGTGGCCGGGTCGGCCGTCTCTTTCACGGGCTCGATGAGTTGGAAATTGGCTGAACCTTCGGCCGTTCCGCTGCGCTCGACGGTCACTTGGGGGCCGGCAGCGAGCAGCTCCAGGCGTGTCACGTCCTCGCTGCGAAAGGCGGCCAGCAGGCTCTGCTCTCGCCCTGCGCTGTCCTTCGTACTCACCGCGTCGCGCGTAGTGATTACCGCGATCGTCGAAGCTCCGGCCAAGACGACGATGCCGAGGCTGACCAGCATGCCCGAGGACAGCCTCATGTCAGTTCGCCCTCACGCGACTTCTTCTCGAGCGAGCGCCGGCGCATCAGCACGAACGTACCTAGGGCTGCCGCACAACCTGGCATGTAAATCAGCACGTAGCGTAGGACTTCGCCCAGCGTGCCCTCGCTCAGTGACAGGCCCACGTCATGCTCGGTTTTCTCCGGCACGCTGACCAGGGTCGGGCGCGACGAGAGCCAGCTCAGCGCGTTCTCCGAAAACAAACGATCGCCGTACAGGGACGAGTCGCTGTAGTTCCTGCCCCAGACCAAATTGGCGGCTCCCGCGATCACCACGCGCGGACCATACTTGGCGGTCCCGCCAGGGGGCTTGGGCAGCTCGGCTGCGACGGCCAGCGTGAACGCGGACCGCGGCGCCTGCTCGATCGGATCGTCCTTGTGATTCGGGTCGAGCAGCGCGCTCAAATCGCGCACGGAGAGCGCCTTGTCGCTCGACGTGAGCAGCGCTTTGGCCGGGGAATTGGCGGAAATGCGCAGGCTCTGCGCGCCGCTGACCAGCACGCGCGAGTCGATCTTCACGCCTTCGCGTTCGAGCCCGCGCGTGACTTCGTGCGGCTGAGGCGTGGCGAAGAACACTTCACCGGCGCCGCGCGGCAAGCGCAGGGCGGTGTCGGTCTCGAGGATGAAGTCTTGCCCGAAGTCGACACCGATCAACTTGGCGATTGGTTCGAGCCCGGAGCGCTGCACGCGCTTGTCTTCGCCCAGGAGGGGCGCGCTCAGCACGTAAGCGCTGCCGCCGCCTTGGATGAAGGCCACGACGCGCGCCGCCGCAGCGTCATCGACCGCGACGCTCGGGCCCGCCACCACCAGCACCGTGCAATCGGCGAGCTTGGCCGCGGGCGCCGCCAGATCCACCGCGATCACTTCGAAGTTGCTCTTCTCCAGGCGATGGCGCACCTCTGCGAGGCCTTCGGGCCCCACGTCGTCGATCGATAGCTCGCGGTGACCCGTGGCAAAGCAGGCCTTGGCTTTGCTCTCGCCGAGCACGTTGGCGATGCCCTCGGTCAGCGCTTGCTCCAAGCGCGGCCGCGCTTTGCCGGACTGCTCGTCGTAGTGCACGAGCTCGTCCGTCGTGATGAACCAGTGACGTTCGCCGCGGCTGATGACCAAGCTCGCGTCGGTGACCAACCGGCCATCCTCCGCGTGGCCGGTGAGCAACCCCAGATCCTTCTGGAGTGCCTGAAATTCAGCCGGATTCTGATCGGGATCCACGAATTTCGCGGTCAGCTTCGTGCTCTCGGCTCGGTACTGAACCAGCATCTGACGCACGCTCACGCTGAGTGGATCGGCGCGACTCAAGAGCACCGTGATCACCAGCGGCTGGTCGAGCGCGTGCAGAGTCTTCAGCGTGGGCGGCGACAGCGTGTACAGCCGCTCCGCGGTCAGATCCCAGCGCTTGTACCAGCGCGCGACGAGCACGTTCAGGTTGACGGCCAAGAGCGCCGCGCCCAGCACGCCCAGCGCCGCGAAGGTCCGAAACGAGCGCGAGACACCGCCTCGCCTGCTCGCTGCAGCGTCGGCTTGGTTCACTGGGCTCATCCCCACCGCCAAGAATCGACCACGCGGGTGGTCACGAATAGGCCGAGCGCGGTGACCGTGCCGTCGAACACGACGCGCCGCAAATCCAGGATCCCCTTCGAGAAGTCCTCCATTTGTCCCATCATCGACACGTGCGCGCACACGTCCCGGAACAGGCCCGGGTCGAAGATGTATTCTCCGACGCCCAGGATGAACAAGCCGAACTCGAGGAAGATGGTCAAGAGCAGCGCGACCAGTTGGCTACGGGTCATGGCGCTCATCAGCGTGCCGAGGCTCAAGTACGCGGCTCCGATGCCGAGCAAGCCCAGGTAACTCGAGCCCACCACGCCCCAATCGACCACGCCGGTTTTGCGCAAGATCACCACGTAAAGCAGCGTGGGCAGCCAGATCAGCGCGTAGGTCGTGAGCAGCGCCGCGTACTTACCGAGCACGACGCTGGTCGCGGTGACGGGCGCGGTGAGCAGGGCCTCGATCGTACCGCTGCGCCGCTCTTCGGCGAAGACGCGCATGCTGAGCGCCGGACACACCAAGAGCAGGGTCATGAGCAAGAAGATCGACTCTTGTCCGAAGTACGCCTGCACCGGTCCGGTATCGACCGAGACCTCGGCCATGCTCGCAAAGTGCGTGATGATCGAATAGAAGATCACGCCCTGCAGCAAGAGGAACACGGTCAACAAGACCCACGCCAGCGGCGTCACCCACAGGCTGAGTAGTTCGCGGCGATAGATCGCCAAGAAGCCGTTCACCGCTCGCCCCCGGGCGCGGGCGCGCCGGCTTCCGCTTTTTCGTGAGCGGTGAGCTCGCTGAACACTTGCTCCAGCGATGCCTGCTCGGGGATCAGCGCGTGGATGCCGATGCCCGCTTCGGTCAGCGCTCGCACCAGCGCCTCGATTGCAGCCTCCGGATCCAGACCAACGCCCAGCGTCACCTGCAAAGTGCGGCGAGCGAGGTCAGCGGTGTCCGGGCTGAGCTGTCGCACGCTCAGCCCAGAAATGCGCTCGATCGCCGCCTCGGCGCCGGCATTCGGGTCGCGCACGCGCAGGCTCAGGGCCTTGGTATTTTGGCGCGCGCGCAGCTCTTCGATGGTGCCTTCGGCGACCAGCCGGCCGCGGTCGATCACGATCGCGCGCTCGCAGGTGGCTTCCACCTCCGACAAGATGTGCGTGGAGAGCAGCACCGTGCGATCGCCGCCCAAGCCTTTGATCAGCGCGCGCACCTCCCGGATCTGATTCGGGTCGAGGCCCGCCGTGGGTTCGTCCAAGATCAACAGCGGCGGATCGCTGACCAAGGCGTCGGCCAGGGCGACGCGCTGACGGTAGCCTTTGGACAAGTGCCCGATCACCGTGCCTGCCATGTGCGCTACACCGGCGCGGTCCATGGCGCTGCCGATCGCCGCCTTCTGCTTGGCGCTCGGCACTTCCTTCAACCGCGCGCGAAACAGCAGGTATTCGGAGACGCGCATCTCGGGGTACAGCGGCGCGCTCTCCGGCATGTAGCCGAGGGCTCGCCGCGCGGCGCGCGGCGCCTCGGCGATGTCGTGGCCCGCGATGCGCACGTGGCCACTCGTGGCACCCAAGAAGCCGGCCAAGACCCGCAGCGTGGTGCTCTTACCCGCCCCGTTCGGGCCGAGAAAGCCGACGATTTCGCCTTTCCCGACCGAGAACGAGATTTCTCGCACCGCGACCACGGTGCCGTAGTCTTTGGTGAGGTTCGAGACTTCGATCACGCGTTGGCCGGGGCGTCCTCGGTCTCGTCGTCGTCGACGGCGCCTTCCTCTTCCAGGATCGCGCCGTGGCACTTCTTGAACTTCTTGCCGGAGCCACACGGGCACAGATCGTTCCTACCGATCTTGGGCGCGGGCGGCGCGGTCCGGCGCGCTTGCACCGGAAGCGGTGCGGGCTCGCTGGCTCCGTCCGATTCGCCCGGATGGCGCGCCACGGCGGCCTCCAGCTCGGCGCGGTAGCGCGCCTCGGCCTCGGCCTCGATGGCAGCGATCTCCTCTTGGCGGTGCGGGCGCTCCTCGAACAGGCGCACGAGCACGGTGCTCGAGATCTTCGCCATCATGTTCAAGAACAGGTTGTAGCCCTCTTTCTTGTACTCGTTCTTGGGATCGCGCTGGCCGTAACCGCGCAGGCCGATGCCGTCGCGCAGATGCTCCATGTTGGAAAGATGCTCGACCCAAGCTTCGTCGATGCTCTCCACGTACAAGCGGCGGAAGGCCCGCAGCAGCATCTCTGGCCCGATTTCCTTTTCCTTCTCCAGGAAAGCCGCTTCGCCGAAGCGATACAGCTCGCGCACGAGGAAGTCGGCGTCGCCGATCTCGTTCACGCTCTGGTCTGGATCGACGCGGAAGTGCTCTTTGAAGCCCTGGTGGATCCCCTTCCAATCCCAGTCTTCGGCTTGCTTGTTGGGCGGGCAGTTCTCTTCGACCATCGCGCCCACGACGCGATCCAACAGATCGAGCACGCGCTCGCGTTGCTCCGACAAGCCGTGGATCACGAGCTCGACGATCTCGTTGTAGACCTCGATCGGAGTGCGCTCGCGCCGCGTCTCCAAATCGAGCTTCACGCCCCAGGTGTGATAGGCGTCGTTCTGCAGCGAGCGCAGCTCGACGAGCGTGCCGGCCTTCTCCAGCTCCTCGACCGTGGGCGCGCGGTACTTGCCGTCCTCGCCGGTCGGCTGCAGCGGCGGATCGCAGTACATGCCGATCAGCTGCGCGACCAGCGGGCGTGAGCGCTCCGCGGTCTTCTCGTCTACCGGGATGGTTCGGACTTCACCCGTGGCTTTGCCGTTGTCGTCGTGTTCCTCCGGCGCGTAGCGGCCGAGCAAGAGCTGCTGACGCAAGGTGTACACCGTCTTGCGCTGCGCGTTCATCACGTCGTCGTACTCGAGCAGGTTCTTGCGAATGTCGAAGTTGCGCTCTTCGACCTTGCGCTGCGCGTTCTCGATGCTGCGCGACACGAGCGGGTGCTCGATCGGCTCGTCGTCGGGCATGCCCATGCGATCCATCAAGTTCTTCACGCGATCGCCGGCGAAGATGCGCATCAAGTCGTCTTCGAGCGAGAGGTAGAACTTGCTGTAGCCGGGATCACCCTGGCGGCCCGCGCGACCGCGTAGCTGGTTGTCGATGCGGCGCGATTCGTGGCGCTCGGTACCGATGATGTACAGGCCGCCGAGCTCCGTCACGACGTCGTGCTCGACCTTGCATTTCTCCTGCACCTGGGCGAGCAGCGCCGCGTACTCTTCCGGGTGACTCTCGGGAGTCTTGCCGGTCTCTCGGAACTCCGCGGTCGCGATCATCTCCGCGTTGCCGCCGAGCATGATGTCCGTGCCGCGCCCGGCCATGTTGGTCGACACGGTGATCGCGCCCTTCTTACCGGCCTGCGCCACGATCGAAGCTTCGTTCTGGTGGTGCTTGGCGTTCAGGACGTTGTGCGGGATCTTCTTCTTCTTCAGGATGCGAGCGATGGCGTCGCTCTTCTCGACGCTGGTCGTGCCGACCAACACCGGGCGACCCTCTTCGTGGTGGGTCAAGATGTCGCGTGTCAGCGCGTTGAACTTTTCGCGCTCGGTTTTGTACACGACGTCGTGATCGTCTTGGCGGATGTTCGGCTTGTTGGTGGGGATCGCCGTAACACTCAGCTTGTACGTCTGCGAGAATTCGTGCGCCTCGGTCTCGGCGGTGCCCGTCATGCCCGCGAGCTTCTTGTACAAGCGGAACAAGTTCTGGAAGGTGATCGTGGCCATCGTGCGGCTTTCCTCTTGGATGCGCACGTTCTCCTTGGCCTCGACCGCTTGATGCAGCCCGTCGCTCCAACGCCGACCGGCGAGCACGCGGCCGGTGAACTCGTCGATGATCAGCACCTTGCCGTCGCTCGAAACCATGTAGTGCTGGTCGCGCTTGTACAGCGCGTGCGCGCGCAAGAGCTGGTTCAAGATGTGCAGGCTCTGCACGTTGACCGGGTCGTACAGGTTGTCGATGCCGACCAAGCGCTGCACGGTCTCCACGCCTTCGTCCGTGAGCGCGGCGCTGAAGCCCTTCTCGTCGACGTTGTAGTGCTCGTCCTTGATCAGCTTGGTCACGAGCTCGTTCAACGTGCGGTACTTCTCGCTGGCCGCGTCGGCTGCGCCGCTGATGATCAAGGGCGTGCGCGCTTCGTCGATCAGGATCGAGTCGACTTCATCGACGATCGCGAAATTCAGCGGCCTTTGCATGTACTCCAGCGCGGAGAACTTCATGTTGTCGCGCAGGTAATCGAAGCCGAACTCGTTGTTCTGGCCGTAGCAAATGTCCGACTGGTAGGCGCGGCGCTTGTCCTCGTCAGTTTGCTGATTGACGATCGTGCCGATGCTCAAGCCGAGCCACTTGTACAAGCGCCCCATCCACTCCGCGTCGCGCGTGGCCAGGTAGTCGTTGACCGTGATCAAGTGCACGCCCTTGCCTTCCAGGGCGTTCAGGTACACGGGCAAGGTGGCGACCAGGGTCTTGCCTTCGCCGGTGCGCATCTCGGCGATCGAGCCCTTGTGCAGGACCATGCCGCCCAGCATCTGCACGTCGTAGTGACGCATCTTGAGCACGCGCGAGCTGGCCTCGCGGCAGACCGCGAAGGCGTCGACCAAAATGTCGTCCAGCGTCGCGCCCGAGTCGAGCTTCTGTTTGAACTCGGCCGTCTTGGCCTGGAGCTCCGCGTCGCTCAGCTTCTTCAGTGCCGCCTCGCGCCCGGCGATCTCGACCACCAGCGGTTGTAACCGTTTGACCGCGCGTTCGTTCGACGTGCCGAAAAGCTTCTTCGCTACCCAGGTGAGCATGTTCTTTTGTCCACTCGCGAGGAGGCGCCACGAGTCACTCGACTCGCTCGCCCCCGCAGAAATTCATCAATTGTTTCGGAGGCAGGGGAAGGCCCGCGAAATCCCAGGGAACCTAATCCCTAGCCACTCCAGGTGCCAGCCTGGTTTTCGCCCCGAAACCGCCCGCTCGGCGGGGATGTTCGCGCACAAATTTCTGAAATTAATCGAGAATTTCTCAAACTTAGCTCTAAACGATTACCGGCCAAGGGTCCGATACTCCGCTCCGGAAGCCTGGTGCTGCGCTTGCCGGTTCCCGAACCCTTCGCGCCTAGCTTTCATTCCAGTGGACGCTAGCAAGCGATGTGGTCGGAGTGGGCTCTGGTCGTTGCTTGGTTGGGGAGGCCAGCCCAGCCCGGCGGAGCTGGTCTTTCGCAGCTGCGGCGGCGCTCTTGTCGAGGCGTTCTTTGGCCACGAGGCCGTCCCCGCGTTGCGTCGGCTTTTTCTGTTGGCTGCGCAATCTCGCAATGATCGCCGGGCCATACTCGCAAGCGATGCGTGAGCTGGTCGCGGCGTGCGGGATCTGGCTCTTGCCCGGCGGCGTGGTCACGCTCTGGTTGCTTGGCTTCGGTGCGCTGTTGCTGCTCGCGGTGACGCCTTTTCGATATGCGACGGGCGGCGCGCTACGCATTTTCTCGGTCGCCGTCGCGGTGCATGCGCTCTTCTCGTCGATAGCGATTGGGATTGTCGCTCGCGTCGCAGCCGATCACCAAAATCCCTCCGCTACCCTGGATGCGGCAGGCGTGGGACTGGCAGCCAGCGGTTTGGTCGCTGTCGTCGCTTGCTGGCTGGGCAGGTCTTGGACCCCGAAGCTACATTGGGCGCAGGGACTGTCCGCCGCGATCGACTGGCGTCGAGAAGCCTTGCGCACGATCTTCGGCACCCTACAGCTCCTGGTTATGAGCGTTTTCTTGGGCATCGGCGCTGTGTTTTGGCTGATGCTCACGCTCTTCGCCAAGCCGTGGTGCTGGTCTGCGGGGTCGTATGAGTTCGGATATTTGCTGGCGGCGGTGCTCGCCCTAGCCATCTACGCTTTGCTATGCACGGGCGAGCGCGCTGCGCTACGCGCGCCCATCCGTCCGAGCACTGCGCTGACGCTGGGCCTGACTTGTGGCTCTCTTGCGCTGTTCTTGCCGAGCTTGGCAGCGGCGTTCAGCAAGCCAGCGATCGGGCTTTTGCATGACGGTGCGTTGGTCGAGCTACTCGGAGATTCTCTCTCGTGGAGTTCGAGGCAGTCATTCGAAGACGCGCAGGCCGAGCTCTTGCGTCGCCGCTCCGATCGCGCGCACAGCTTAGCAATGGCTTCGCGCAAATTGCGTCGAACTTCCGCTTCGCCGACCTCGATGAGCGCGAGGCTTGTAGCGAACGAGTCGGCGGCGAGCGAGCCAAGTGGCGAAGCGTGGCTGGACTTTCGCTGGCATGGGATTACCCCACCCGAGCTCGCCGTGGTCGATGTGCTGGTCGCGCGAGGTGAAATCCAGGAAGCGCTGGCGTGGGTTACCGATCCACGAGTCCCGCTCTATTTGCGCCTCGACCTGGTCGAGGGCGGCTCGCTGGAGCGAGCACTCTCGCGGACGACCTTGATCGCTGCAGTCGGCAAGGCATGCGTCGATGCGAGCAAGCGTGCAACGCCCGAGCAGGCCCGATCTGACGATGATTCACGTTTCCGGTGCAGCACTGCGATCCAGCGCTTGCTGCCGCTTGAGCCGAGCTCTCTCACGACCGAGGAAGGGTTTGCGATTGGCTACGCGATCGTGGCTATCGGAGGGCGGTTCAGCGGTGAACATCCGTTGTCTCACGCGAGCGACGAGGGAGCTATCGCCATGCTGCGCGGAATGCACGCGGCAGCGCTGAGCGATATCCGTCGCAGCTCCGGCACGGCGAGCGACCTAAAGTGCTCGACCTTCGATCACTTGGCCGCTCTCGTCTGCTCCGCCGATCGACTCTCAGCGTGCGCAGACAAAGCCGCCCGATCATTCCAGCCGCTCGTCGCTTGTGCTGCGCAGTTGCCGCCACCCACGCCAGCCGAGCTGTTCCGCCTTGGCGGCTATTGACGCGAGATTTGGGGCGATCGACAGGCTTCGTGCACCCGAACGCTCGCTCAGCGCAGTGCTCGAAACTACGTGGAACGCAATGCCTGGAACCCACCACTCCGAGGTACTGGTCTCGCAACGCAAGCTGCTCCCCGCTCGAGCTTCTCGCTCCGTCGACAGGAGCTGCTCAGCCCGTATGTGCGAGCCGATGCCGTTGCCGTTCGACGCCATCGGCGAACAGCTTGCGATCTTCGTCGCTCTCGAGCTCGAGCTCGGGGACCGCGGTGGGACGCCCATCGTCTCCCAATGCGACGTAAACCACGTAGGCCGAGTTGGTGTGCGTGGTTTGGCCGGTGATCGGGTTCTCGGAGTGCACGCGCACCGCCGTCTCGATCGAGGTGCGCCCGACGTAGCTCACTCGTGCTTCGCACACCAAGAGCGCGCCGACGTGTACCGGCTCACGGAAGGTCATGGAGTCGATGGCGATGGTGACGCACGGGCGGTGCGCGTGACGCATGGCGGCGATCGCGCCGCACTCGTCGACCAAGCGCATGATCACTCCGCCATGGACGTTACCGAGCGCGTTGGCGTGCTCGGGCGTCATCAGGTGATGCAAGTTGACGCGCGACAGGTTGGGCGATTTTTTCGGTGCGACGGTCATGCTTTCCGGAACGGTTTGTCTGCACGCCCCGCGAGCGGCCGCGGTTGGGCCGAGCCAAGCGCCTTGATTTGTTGGAAACTTTGGCTCATTTGCCAGACCCCGGCAGATGAGTGCTAGGGTTCCGCGACTTCGAGGATGGATCTTTTTTACCCCATCATCCTCATCAGCTCGCTGATTTTCGTTCACGAGCTGGGGCACTTTCTCTTCGCCAAGGCGTTCGGCGTGAAAGTGCTGACTTTTAGCCTGGGTTTCGGGCCGAAGGTGTTGAGGTTGCGCGGACGCGAGACGGAATATTGCGTATCGCTGATTCCGCTGGGCGGCTACGTGCGCATGCTGGAGGCCGCGAAGAGCGACGTGGTGCTGCCGGAGGACCGCAAGCGGACCTTCGAGTCACTGCCGCTGTACAAGCGCATCGTGATCGTGCTCGCCGGCCCGGCGATGAACCTCATCTTTCCGGTGCTGCTCTACTTTGCGGTGTTCGTCGGAGACGGCCCGTTCCTGCCGCCGACGGTGGGCGCGGTGCTGCCCGGCCATCCCGCCGACGGCAAGCTGATGCCGGGCGACCGCATCATGTCGGTCAACGGCGAAGAGGTGGCGACCTTCGACGAGGTGAAGCGCATCATCGCCAAGAGCCCGGGCGAGCTCTTGCACTTCAAGGTCTTTCGCGACAATCGCCACGTCGACGTCGAAGTCACGAGTGAAGAAAAGGTCGAGCGTCGCGAGCTCGACATCACCGATCGCGTGGGCAGCGTGGGCATCGAAACCAGCGCGCCCTCCGCGGTGATCGGCGTGCCCAACGCCGAATCACCGGCCTATCGCGCGGGCCTGCGCACCTTCGACATCGTGACCAACGTGGGCGGCCTGCCAGTGCGGCGCTTCAAGGACTTGAACGAAGCCTTCGGCGACAACGCCGGAGAGACGATGCCCATCACCTACCTCCGGCCGATCTCCGTACCGAACGCGCTCGGGGGTTTGGCTGACGTGGCCGTGTTCGAGGCAGGCGTGGTCGCGCTGACACCGGACGCGTCGGGGACCACGCTGCTCGATCGCACGGGCCTCGAGCTCGCCGATCTGTACGCCGCGGTAGTGCCCGAAGACAGCTACTTCTACAAAGCAGGGCTCCGCCCGGGCGACAAGGTGTTGAAGCTCGACGGAGAATCGGTGGCCGCGTGGTCCACGTTTCGCGAGCGCGTGCTTTCGCAGCCGGATCGCCCGCACCGCATCGATTATCAGGCCGCGCGTGACGGCGTCGTGCGCTCGGGTACGTTTCAGGTTCGCCGCGAAGATTTCACCGACGATCACGGTCAGTCTTTTTCACGCTACGTACTGCAGATCCAGAGTTGGGTACCGCTCGCGCCGGAAGACAGCGTGGAGCACTCGGCCCCGATCCGCTACGCGCTGACCAAGGCGATTGAAGAGACCGCGGACGTCACGCATTTCGTGATGGTCAGCCTGGTGCGCTTGATCGAAGGCCGGATCAGCTTGAAGGCACTTTCGGGCCCGATCACGATCTACGAGGTGGCCGGTGAAGAGGGTCGCAAAGGCGCCGATCACTTCATCTGGGTGATGGCCCTGATCAGCATCAACCTCGGCTTGTTCAACCTGCTGCCGATCCCGGTTCTAGACGGAGGCCACCTTTTGTTCTTCGTGATCGAAGGTGTGCTACGCCGCCCCTTGCCGATGCGCATGCGTGAGCTGGCACACGTCGTCGGCATGGCAATTTTGGTAGGGCTGACCTTGCTCGCATTCAAAAACGACCTCGAAAAACGCTGGGACGCCAACGCGCAAGCGGCCAAGGGCCCGAGAGGCTGACACTTTGACTGATTCTTCGGCAGACGCGCCGCACGTGCCGGGCGCGAGCGCCCGCGGCGTGGCGGTGCAGGCACTGATTCGTGTGCTTCGCGACGACGCATACGGCGCGGCGGCATTGTCCGCGGAGCTCGAGCGAGCCCGCGGTCTGGAAGATCGCGACCGAGCCCTGGCGACGGAGTTATTCTACGGCACGCTGCGAGTGAAGAGCGCGCTCGAGTCGCGGCTGGCGCCGCTCGCGCCTCGCGGCTTGAAAGACGTGATCGTCAAGGCCGAGCTACTCGTCGCGGCTTACCAATTGTTGGCGCTCGATCGCATCCCGGCATTTGCGGCCGTGAACGCGGCCGTCAACGGCGTGCGCGCCGCGCGCGGCAAACAAGTGGCGGGCTTCGCCAACGCCGTCCTGCGCAAAGTGGCCCAGGGCGAAAAGCTGATCACAGCGGACGCCGCCCGCCAGAACATCTCGCCCTGGCTGCTCGAGGCGCTGACCGCGGCGGTGGGCGAAGCCGAAGCGCAAGCGCTGATTGAACCACAGCCGGACAAAGTAGTCGGCCTGCGTCTAGTTTCTGGCAAAGCAGTGCCCAGCTGGCTCGAAAAGAGCGTCGCCGGTCGCGCTTCCCCGCGCTCGCGCTTGATTACGGGTGAAGGCGATCCGCGCAAGCGTGAAGGCTACGCGGAAGGCGCGTTCGTCGTCCAAGAAGAAGGGGCTCAAGCGATCGCGCTCGCGCTCGGCGCGCGCTCGGGCGAGCGCATCTTGGATGCTTGCGCGGGGCGTGGCCAAAAGACCACGCTGTTCAGCGAGCAGGTCGGGAGCAGCGGCGCGGTCTGGGCGACCGATGTCTACCCGAAGAAGCTAGAAGCGCTTTCGTCCGAATACGAACGCTTGCAGCTGAACTCGCCACAGGTGCGCGCGGTCGATTGGACCGTCGGGGTGGGCGACGTGCCGGCTGATTTCGATCGCGTGCTGGTCGACGCGCCGTGCACCGGTACCGGCACGCTTCGGCGCCGCCCAGAGATCGCCGCGCGCCTCGTGCCCGAAGACCCCGCGCGTCTGTCTGCCCTGGCCGAGAGCATCGTGCGTTCGGCGGCGACGCGCTTACGCAGCGGCGGCCGCTTGGTGTTTGCAGTGTGCAGCGTGCTCGAAGCGGAGTGTGAAGCGCTGACCCTGCGCGTGCTCGACATCCTCGAGCCCGTCGCTTTCGACTGTCCCGAGCTCACCGGTCTGTGGCAAGCCGAGCAAGCGCCGAGCGCGTTTCGGATCGGTCCCACCCGCTTCGGCACCGACGGCTACTTCGCGGCCTGCTTCCTCAAGCGCTAGGCTGAACGGAGGGGCGGCCGATCGGCCGTTGTAAAAATGACCATTCCTACGCTCCCGCTCGATCGTGTATGCACGGGGGGCGGAGCTGGGCCTCGGGTGCGGAGTTATTGGGTCAAGAGCTCGGGATTGCCCAGAAATTCGAAGTGCATCGTGTCCCGCAGTTCGGGATCGCGGCCGAGCCAATAAAAGCCGTAGCGCTCGAAGCCGTCGATCCAGCAGCGAGGGAGCGCGGTGCGGTCGTACAGCGTCTCGCTCGGTTTTCGGCAGGCCGGATGATCGCGCCAGGGGGCGACGCAGCCGCAGCATGGGTTGCGATTGGGGTCGATATCGATGGCGATGCCGAACAGGTGATTGGAGACTTCACCGCCGCGATAAGTGTTGGCTTGACGGAAGCCGCCCACTGCCAGCGGCGTATAGCGTTCGTTCGCGGCAGTGCAGGTGCGCTCGAGGTAGCGCTCGACGCAGCGTAAAGCGGGCGCCACCTTTTTGTGGATCTGCAAGGGCAGGCCCATGAAGTGCACGCTGAGCGCGCTCGCATAGGCTCTCTGCTTGTTGTAGAGCTCGAGGCCCAAACCTTCGACGCTGCCGTATTGCTCGGCGCGGTAGCGGAGCGCTTGCTCGTGAGCTTTCGGGTTCAGCGCTCCGTGCTTGACGAAGTTGGAACGGATCAAAAATGGCTGCGCCTTTTGCGTGGCGCACGCCTTTCGTTCATGGCGCTTGGCGCGCGTCCCTTCCGCAGCCGACACGTCCGGCAACGCCGCGAGCCCGACCGCGATGGTCAGCAAGCCGAGCACGGCGAAACGGGACGGGCGCGGGCGCTGCATGAGGGGACAGAGCAGTCATAGCGCGACTCGGTCGACGTGTGGGCGGAAGGCGGCGAGTTCGACGAGCCGCGGGAGCGGAATATTCAGTGCTCCGCGACCCAAGCCCGCGCGTTGCGGAAAAGCCGCAGCCAGGGCGCATCTTCCGCCCACTCGCGCGGCCGCCACGAGTATTGCACGCTGCGGAATACGCGCTCGGGGTGGGGCATGAGCAGCGTCACTCGGCCGTCCGCGTTGCACAGCCCGGTGATGCCGCTCGGCGAGCCGTTGGGGTTCTCGGGGTAACGCGAGGTGACCTGGCCGAAGTGATCGACGTAGCGTGCGCCCACGAGGCCGCTGTCGTCCAGCGCGGCGCGCGCTTGGTCGTGTTCGAACTCCGCGCGACCTTCGCCGTGCGCCACCGCGATCGGCAGCCGCGAACCTTGCATGCCGCGCAGCAAGATCGACGGGCTGTCCGTGATCTCGACCATGCACACGCGCGCCTCGAATTGCTCGGAGCGATTGCGTACGAAGCGTGGCCAGAGCTCGGCGCCGGGCACCAGCTCGCGCAGGTTGGAGAGCATCTGGCAGCCGTTGCACACGCCCAACGCGAACGCGTCGGGTCGCGCGAAGAAGTGCGTGAACTCGCTGCGCGCACGCGCGTTGAACAAAATCGACTTGGCCCAGCCTTCGCCTGCGCCGAGCACATCGCCGTACGAGAAGCCGCCGCAGGCCGCGAGACCGCGGAACTCCGACAGCCCGATGCGTCCGCTCAGGATGTCACTCATATGAACGTCGACCGCATCGAAGCCCGCGCGGTCGAAGGCAGCGGCCATCTCGACCTGGCCGTTGACGCCTTGTTCGCGCAAGATGGCCACGCGCGGTCGCGCGCCCGGACCGCGCACCAGGCTGCGCACGATATCGTCCTGGGGATCGAAGCTGAGCTTCACCGACAGCCCTGGATCGGCCAGGTTCAGGCGTGATTCGTGCTCTTGATCGGCGCAGCTCGCGTCATCGCGCAGACGTTGCATGGCGTGCGTCGTTTGCGACCAGAGCGCGCGTAGCGCCGCGCGGTCTTGATCGAACAAGAATTCGTCGCCGCGCACGATCCGCACGCGGTCGCCCGCGACCAACCGGCCCAGCTCGTGCACTGCGGCCGACAGTCCATGCTGCGCGAAGCAGGCCCGGACGGCCGCGAGCTCCGAGCGTCGCACCTGGAGCACCGCGCCCAGCTCTTCGTTGAAGAGCAGCGGAAGCGCATCCCCGGGGATGGCGGCGAGATCGATCGCCAAGCCGGTCCCGCCAGCGAAGGCCATTTCGCACAGCGTGGCGAACACGCCTCCGTCCGAGCGATCGTGGTAGGCGAGCAGGTAGCCTTGCGCCGACAGTTCTTGAATCGCCGCGAAGAAACCGGCAATCAGCGCGGGTTGGTCGAGATCGGGCGGGCTCTGCCCGACCCGAGAATAGACCTGAAACAGGGCCGATCCGCCCAGCCGGCAGCGCCCGAGCCCGAGATCCACGAGCAGTAACAGGCTGTCCGGCACGTCTCGACGCAGCTCCGGCGTGAGCACGCGCCGAACGTCCGTGGCCTTGGCGAACGCGCTCACGATCAGCGAGAGCGGCGCGGTGACGCTCTTCTTCGCGCCGTCCTCCTCCCAAACCGTACGCATCGACATCGAGTCTTTCCCGACCGGGATGGCGATGCCCAGCGCAGGGCACAGCTCACTGCCGATGGCCCGCACTGCCGCGTACAGGCGCGCGTCCTCACCGGGGTGGCCCGCGGGGGCCATCCAGTTCGCCGAGAGCTTGATGTCCGAGAGCTGCGCGATCGGTGCCGCGGCGATGTTGGTCAGAGCTTCGCCCACGGCCATGCGCGCCGAAGCCGCTGCGTTCAGCAGAGCGAGCGGGGTGCGTTCACCGACGGCCATCGCTTCACCGGTGTAACCGTCGTAGCTCGTGGCGGTGACGGCCACGTCTGCGCACGGCACTTGCCACGGGCCGACCATTTGGTCGCGCGCGACCAGGCCGGTCACCGTGCGATCGCCGATCGTGATCAAGAAGGTCTTGTCCGCGACCGTCGGCAGCTGCAGCACGCGGCGCGCCGCTTCGGTCAGCTCGATGCCGGTCAGATCGTCGCTTTCAGGGCTGAAAGTGCCGGTCTCGACGGTGCGCGTCATCTTGGGTGGTTTGCCCAGCAGCACGGACAGCGGCAAAGCGATCGGCTGATTGCCGAAGTGCGCGTCGTCGACGGTGAGTACGCCGTCGTCCGTGGCGTGGCCGAGCACGGCGTAGGGGCAACGCTCGCGCGCGCACAGCGCTTCGAAGCGCGCCACGTTCTCCGGCAAGATCGCGAGCACGTAGCGCTCTTGCGATTCATTGCACCAGAGCTCGAGCGGCGACATGCTGGCTTCGTCGTTCGGGATTTTGCGCAGCTCGAAGCGCGCGCCGCGCCCGCTGTCGTTGACCAGCTCCGGCAATGCGTTCGAGAGCCCACCCGCTCCGAC
>Ga0247760_1000351_pt1 | contig 50992 bp, 37 predicted proteins | sample UWRJL171409R4_FD_179936 | JGI IMG/M metagenome (GOLD analysis project Ga0247760, IMG submission 179936) | Plant litter microbial communities from Arlington Agricultural Research Station in Wisconsin, United States - UWRJ-L171-409R-4 | ecosystem: Environmental > Terrestrial > Plant litter >...
GCCGTGCGGCCGCTGAAACCAATGGAGCAAGCGTCCGCGTCGGACAAGCAACCAATTTGGTCGGTCGAATCGAACTTGTCGCAGCAGCGCCCGCTGCCGCTGGTGCCCGGACAGGTCGGACCCGCAGCGATCAACGTGCGCGTCGAGTGAATACGAGCAAAGTCGCCGACGATCTGGCGATTCACGTTGCTAGCCGGGGTCTTACCCACTTCGACGTCGACCTTGTACGTGGGCGTGCTACCCGGGCCGTACATGTGCAAGTTGTACACGCGACCATCGGTGGCAACGAGCGCCGGATTCGGCGGATCGATCACCGCGGGCAAGTTGTTGCGGCCGTTGATGCACTGCGAGTCGCCATCAGCAGCAGCCGGGATCAGGCACAGGCCCGAGCTACCGACGACCTGGCCGGTGGCCGGGTTGTAGTCAGCAGCCACGTTGCCGAGCGGTACGTCGCCGTTCGGGCACAGCGTGTCGCGCGTGGCAGAGCCCGGTACCTTCGGCGCGGGGCCGAAGTTGAAGCTGCCACGGAGGCAGGGCTTGGTCGGGAACGCGTCCGTCACGGTGATTTCGCCGCTGATGCCGACGGGTGCGCGGACCGGGAGCACCAAGCCGAGCGTGCCTCGCGGGCCACACACCTGCTCAGCGATAGCTGAGGGGAAGGGCGGTTGCACGGTGCCGTTGTTGGTCGGAGCCGGCAAGAACGCGCCTTGTCCGCTCGAACCACCGACGCACGGGCGACGGATCGGATCGAAGTCTTGGTATGCGTCGTCGAACAGCGGAGCGCCCGTGCTGAGCACGGTCGGGTAGGTCACGCTGGCGGTCGAATCGACGGCAAAGCGATTGCTGCAGAACGGGTAAGCCTTGGCCGAGGTCAACTCGCGGAACACGTCCGTGGTGCCGGAGAGGTTGTCGCGACGCCAAGCGTGGGTGAGCTGCGTGCAGCCGCCCGTGCCGCAAGCGGCGTCTTGGAACAGGTTGCCGTAGTTGTTCACCAAGTCCGTGCGGGCCGCGCTGGCACAGTCGCGCAAGGGCGTTGCGGCCGTGGGGTTCGGGTTGGCACCGGTGCTGTTGGACAGACCGAAGAAAACGAGGCGCAGCACGTCGCGCCAGCCGGCAACGGCCGCGGTGCCGATGGTATAGGCGCCGTTGTTGAGCGTGCCGGATTGACGGAGGCCGCCCGCTTGCGCCGTGCAACCCGTGCCAGAGGTCGCGTTCGGGTCACACGCGGCGTGCGCCTTGGAGGCGACGATGGTGATGCCGTCAGCGGCGAAGGCAACGCCTTCGGCGAGATTCGGGGTCGCGCCGCCGACCTGCAAGAAGCGCGACATGGGCGCAACGGCCTGCGTCACCGGATTGGTGGTCATCGCGCTTTCGCCGGCGCCCGAGCCACCGCCGATGTACACGAGGCTGGTAGCGCCCGGACACACCGCTGCGTTGATCACGCTGAGCGTGAACTCTTTGAGCGTGTCGGACCCTTTCAGGTCGAGGGCGCTGACACCGGCAGAGCCGGCGCCGACAGCCAAGAAGGTAGCGATCAACATGGTCTTTTTCATTGAGTCCTCCAGAAAAAACACGATCGCCCGAGCTGTCGGGCGCTACACCCGACTTCAGCAAGATGCGGGCCACGAACTCCGCGCGAAACGAGCCGGAAAGGAGCCCATTTTCACCTGCTTTTTGTCGACTTCACCGCATGCTCGCCGAGCCGACTCACGAGCGTCTTCCGGATATCAAACTCAGTATCCGAATTTCGGAATCTCGGAGCCCGCGAGTCAGCGCGCAGCGGGCGCGGCGCTCGGCTCGGGCGTGGCTCGGTGACGATGCGGCTTGTCCAAAAGTTCAGGGCGGGGCTCCGCACGGACCAGCTGAGTTGAGGCGCGCGGGGGCAAGAACAAGAGCCACTCCGAAAGCCCAGCAACGGCGCAGGCGATCAGCAGTGCGCCGACCAGGCCCAGCTGAAAGCGGGGGCGCACGGTCGACGAGCTCGCGTCTTTGACTAGCTCAGTCATGAAGAGCCAGGGCAGCGCTGCCGGCGCGCGGGGGGCTTGCGGTCTTGGGGCGCAGCGCCAAACAGCCTTTGATCCGACCTTGTATTCCGCTGCTGTCAGCACCGTCTAAAAACGCGCTCGGGCCGAGTGGCTCGAGAGCGGAGCTGAGATCGATGTCACCGCGAGAAGTTGGGCGAAAGAGCACGCGCGCGACTCTGGCGCGTACGTCTTTGAGCGGAACGCCGCGCGGCGCGCCGCGATCGAGCGTGCGCGAGTCACGGCTATTGCTGCGGTTGTCACCGAGCACGAAGACTTCATTGGGCTTGACCAGGTATTCGGCGACCGGTGACGCGACAGCCGCCTGGAGCGTCAGGTATGCTTCGCCTTCTAGAAATTCCATCACCAAGAGCGCGCTCGGATCGCCGGCGCGCGCGGTTTCGTCATTTGGACTGTAGTAGGCGCCGGCTTCGCAGAGCGGCACCGGCCACCCGTTGATGATCGGGTGCACTCCGTTCATCGCAATGCGATCGCCGGGCAAGCCAATCACGCGCTTGATCACCTCACGCTGCACACCATCCACGCTGGTCTGCAGGACCACCACCTCACCGCGGCGTGGCAAGCGCCCTGGCCCGTAGGCGGCGATGCCACCGGCCAAGACTTCACCCGACGTGAGCGTGGGCAACATGGAACTGCCGATCACGTCATAAGCTTGCAGATACCGCGCGCGCATTTGCGACGCCAGCACCGCCGCCACACCCAACAGCGCGCAGAAGAGCAGGCCACCTTTTAGGCTCGCGGTGCGCGCGAGCGGCCGAGCCAGCTGGTCGAGCTTTTCAAAAGCAAGCGGAACCTTGCTCCACTTGCCCGCGTTCAGTAGCGAGCGAAGCTCGCGCTGCGCCGCGTGCAAGGGGAGCTGGCGCTCGCTAGTCGATTCAGCAATGCGTTTCAACGTGGGCCGCTGCTCGAGCAACGCGAGCAACGCGCAGGCGGACTCACAGCTGGCGATGCGGCGGCGCGGTACGCGCGTCACCAGCTCATCCGGTAACGACGAAAGGTAGCGTCCCCCTGGCAGCCAACTCCGCCAATAGCGCAGCAGCAAGGCCAATACCAGGAACACGACTAGCGCGATCAATAAGCCGTGACCGCGAGCGAACCCCGCCAAGGCACCCTCCACACCGAGAGCGCTGCTCGAGCGCGGCAGCCAATAGCGCCAGATGATCCCGCTGAGGAGCAGCGGGATCACGGCAAACCAAAGCAGCCGCAAGCTCACCCTGAGCGCACGCCGCAGCAAGCGAGCGACGCCAAGGGCGGGCCTGGCCGCTTTCCCCGTCACTGCGCCGTCAGGAGCTCGCATTGGTTGTACTGAACGTGCCCCATCTCACCTTTGATGAACTTGTTTAGGAAGTCGAACACCAAGAAGCCGGCGTTGATCGCGCCACGATCTGCCCAAACCTTGGACTCTGCGAGGTGGTCCACGGCGGCGACCCCGGCCTCCCAACTGGCGGGGCAAATCGGCAGCGGCTTGCCGTTGAACAGGTTTGCTTGGGCGAACGCCTGAAGCGCGTCCTCCGAGATCGCACCAAAACTTCGCGAGACGCACCACGCGAACGTATTCTGCGCAGGATCCAAACCAGTGACGGTCTCACCGTGCTGATCGCCGACGACCGCATTCATTGGGTAGCAGGGCGCTGGCTGGCCTTGGCTGTCGCAAACCTTCGTGGCGAAGGCGCTGATGGTGCCTTCGTCTTTGAGGCTGCCGCCGTTTCCGACCAGCGGCGCGATGGCGCGGACGATCAGCGGGTTGGCGAGCGCGCAAGTCTGCCGCCACAGCTCTTGGTCTCCGTTCAAGGCGATCAGCGGATTGTGTGTGAGCGAACGCTCGCGGAAGTGAAATACTGGAGGAGAGAGAGCTTCACTGCCGTACCCCTGCACTGCCAAGCACGCGCCCTGCGCCACTTGCAGCATGTTTGCGCCGACCGCGGGCAGCGGCGTGGTTCGAACCAAGCCAGCATTGCCGGTGATTGATACTTGATCCAAAACCAGCTTGGGGATCTCGACGAGAGTGCCGCCGAGCGCCATCCAAGCGAGGTAACGAGCGCCCCAATCCTCGGGCGATACGGCGCTCGTCGCGTAGGGTCCGAATACGCGCGTTCGATTGACCTGAAGGCCCAAATCAGGCTTGTCATAGGGGTCATCCTGCGCGCTTGGATTGAAGAGGCCGCTCCGGAAATTCGCGACGCGGGAGCGCCCGCCGGTCATGGTTTGCAACAGGTCGGCCTGACGTCCCAACGAATCTGCGTTCGGTCCGTGGCAGTTGTTGCAAATCATATCGAACACCGCCTGACCGGGATGGACCTGGAACACGCGCGCCTCGGGGTCCGGGTTGGCCTTTTCGAACCAGACGGGCTTTTCAGCCGCTTGGTAGGATTTGACCGTGCGCTCCGAATCCAACTTGCAGCCAGGTTTGTTCTTCCAAAGCGCAAGCGGAAACTTCGTATTGGCAAACGCCTGGACATCGGAGAGATGCCTCGACCCGAGAAGTTCGACAATCGCCTTCTGCGCGGCGAACGCCTTCGGGTCGCCGGTGGGAGCTAGCGGCGGGTACTCGTGATCGATCAGAACTTTTTTCCAGTCGTCCCGCCGGGGGGTCCAAAGCCCAGCGCGCTCCGAGAGGTCCGTCACGACCCAATGCGCGCGATCGGGCACGCCATCTCTGGCCGGGAAATCTTTGTACGCGATGTCCCTCGGTCTGCTGAATGGGCCGGCGAGGACGGCAGGATCGACGATGTCGGAAGTGTCGATGCAGCGTTTGTTCTCCGGATCGCTCGTGAACGTGGTCAGGCGTTTTTTGGCCGCATTCAACGCCGCAGCGTACCCGGGTGCGCCTGGCAATACTTCCACATAAGGCTGTGGCTCGATGTCTTGACACGTCGAATCGACACAGGACTCTGACAACTCCGGGTGCTTGCGCTCCGCCGGGATGCTGACCATCCACTCGCCGAGCCACTGCGCGGCGCGACAATCATGCCCGGCTGAATCGAACGGCATGTGCGGATAGACAATCTTGGCGTCGGAATACGTGAACGGGGTGTGGACGTTCCGGTAGATCAAGCTGCGCCACGGGACGTTGATGAACCGCCTCGACTCTGTCGAGTTTGGATCGGTATTGTCCTCGTACTTTTGCACGCTCGTGTCGTCGCCCCGACCTTCGATGTCGCGTAGCGAAGGGGTGATGTACGCGATCGTGGTGTCTTCGCCAGGGTTCTGCACCACGCGATTGATGCGTGGGCTGAACGACTCGAGCGGAAACTGGAACACGCCGCCGACCGTGTTCTCCCCTTCCCGCTTGCCGGGATAGAGGTTGAAGGCGTTCGTCAGCTCCGGGTTCGCGACGCTGGGGAAGCCGTTTTGGTTGTGGCAATGCGCGCAGTTGGCGAGCAGGTACGCTTGGGCTTTGAGCTCCGCGTCATTCCTGGGTTTTCGCGGCGGCGTGGCGCCGAGCTGTGAGTCCTCCAGCTTGACCACATCCGCGATCGATTTCACGCCCGTGATCACGCCCAGATCGATCAGGCGCTGGAATTGGCCGAGCTCGTGCTCACTGCTGGGCTCGTACACGCCTCCCTCGCCCAGCTTGCGGCGACTGATTTGCATCGGGGTGAAGCCGAGGATGAAGTTGTCATTCAAGCTGCCTTCGTGACAGTGAACGCAGCGGGTCTTGCCGGGAATTGCCCAGTGCCGCGTGGCCTTGTTGTATTGCAGCTCTTCAGACAGGTTGGCCGGCATCTTGGCGCGGATCTCGGCCGCCTTCGGCTCGTCGACCACGTACTCGAACAGATCGTCGGTGAACGGCTCCCCATTGCGCAACTTGTCGGTGAGCAGCGTGGCGTGGGTTTCCGCCTCGTCCCACTTGTAGCTGCCGAACAGAGATTGAGGCTGATAATTGGCGACGTCCTTCGGACTGACCGTATCGTGACGGGCAACAATCAGGCGCGTCTCCAGCTTGCGCCAGCGCTTGCTACCGTCTTTGTCCGTCACCTCCTTCATGAAAGTTTTGTAGAAGCGAGTATTGTCCGGGATGTCGAACTTCTGAGTCTTGGCATCGAACGTGATTGACTTGCCGAGCGGCACGCGCACGTAGCGCAGCTTGCCGGCGTCGTCCGACCACAATGGATAGGCGGGCGCGAAGGCGATCAGCCCCGTGCGCGCCAGCACGTCCGAGTCGAAGCTGGTCAGGTCCGTGTCGGCGAGCTCCGCGGGCAACCCGAGCTTGTCCTCCGGCGAGGCGGTCAGTTCGGTCGACGCCACGCGCTTGGCGAAAGCCTCGTCCAGCGCCGCCATGGTCGCGCGATCGCTGGCGAATGCAAAATCAGCTTCCGGAACGCAGGTGCCGATGTTGGTAAACCCCAGCCCCTGCTCCGTGGTCATGGCATACGGATTTCGACCTGGCGTCGTGGTGAGCTTCTCATAAAAAGGATCTGCGAAACCCGAGTTCGACCACTCGGTCAGGAGGTGCGCCAGCGTGCGCAGCGAATCGCCCTTGGCTAGCTTCGAATAGGGCACGGCCGGCAATGGCGGCATCGCGAACAAGCGATCATCCGACTGGATCCGCTCCAGCATCTCTGGCACGTACTCTTTCAACACGGCGGCGTAGCCGCTGTTGTCCGGAATTATGAAGTTACCGAGGCCCTGGCCCTTGGCGTGACAGGCGCCGCAATCCGACAGAAATTTCGAGTACACCTCCGTCACGAAGATCTCGCGCTGGGTGGGTTCGATATCTTGAGAGAGGATCGACGAACGTTGGGGAAAGGACTCGCCCACGGTCGGCACACACTTGCCGTTCCGAGGCGATGCGCCGGCGTCGCCATTCATGGGTGCCTCGCCGGCACTCGTTTCTTCATCGCCTGCAGCGCCGTTGGAACCACCGAGATTGCTCATCCCGCCCGAGCCGCGGTTGCGCCTCTCGACTGCGGGATCCGAAAAACAGCCGGCAAACGACGCGACGAGTAAGACCCCGGAGAGCAGCGGAAGCGCGTGGCGAATTTCTTTTCGAGTGTGCATCACTTGAACTCCTGAAACGGCACGCAGAAAAACGCGTCGAGTCCCCACTAGCGAACGATCGCGCCGTCCATAGCACGCGAGCAATTCACGCCCGTGATATTGTGATGACAATCTCGAAGCGTTTGCCGTGCTTCAGAAGCTACCCACCGCGACTGCGCCCCAAGAACCATCAGCCGTCACGAACGGCGCAGTACGGAAGCTCCCGGCGCTGGTAGAAGCTGAAGGAGCGAGAAACAAAGCCGCGCTCGTGATCAACGCGGCCGCGCCCACGCCAATGCCGATGAAGGCCCCCGTGCGAAAGGCCTTCGCGTCGGAGACCAACTCGGAGTGGCGATCGATGTCGGATTGAGAACAGCCGACGCTGCTCGGACAGATGTCCTCCGCCGCACTGTTCTTCGACTTGTACTTGATCGCGAGGAACGTACCGACACCGACGGACACGACGCCCAAACCGCCGATCATGTATGCGTAAGCGTTCCGCCGCCTGGCCTTTGGATCGGCGCGCTCGACCGGCGGCGCGGTCTCGACCGGCTTCGGCTTCGGCTTCGGCGTGTCGCTCAGCTGTTTTTCCGGCTCGGCAGCTTCCAGCTGCGGCACGACGACGGACACCACGTCACTCGCGCTGGCGGGCACGCTCACGCGGGTCGACCACGGCTTCTTGCCCGGAGCTGTTGCCTCGATGGTGTAATCTCCAGCGTCCAGCGCGGTCGCCGCGCCCCAAGCCTTTTGCTCCACGACGATGCGGTTTCGTCGAATGACGAGCTCTCGGTCGGTAGCTTTCACGTCGATCAGCATGCGCACCAAACGTGGCTCGAGCGCATCGGCGCGAGCCTGCGCCACTTGCGCGCGTTCGGTTTGTCCGGCAGCGCGAGCGGTGGCCGCAACGCCTTGAAACAAGGCCTGCGCGCTCGACGTGCGGCCGATGTGCTCCCAGCAATCCGCCAGATTGAACTGCACTCCGATGCCGAGATTGAGGCTCGCGCTTTGTTCGAATTTTTGGCAGGCGAGCTTGTACTCTCCGACCTCGACCAGCTTTCGCGCCTCGCTGAACAACTCGCCCGCTTTGATTTGGTTTTGCGTCTTGGCCGGCGCAGCCGGCGGCGCTGGCTTGGCCGTCGCCTCGGCTGGCTGCGGTGCCGGCTGCTCTGCAAATGAATAGCTAGCGTGCAGGACCGATAGCGAAACGGACACAAAAATCGGGCCTGAAAGCTGAAGCGGGCGGGGCGTCATGGGTCAATTGGGTTTGTCGAACAATGCCTGAGTTGAGGCAGCGGGCTCGGGTACGGCTGGTTGCTGCGAAGCGACGCTCGCGGGCGACGGCGCTGGGGTTTCGATTTGCGCGCGAACTGCGGGCCTGCTCGCCGCTTTGACCGCAACGTGAACCGCAGCGGGCGCGGCGTGAACCACGGCGGGCTGCGGCGCAGCAGCGGGCGCGGCGTGAACCACGGCGGGCTGCGGCGCAGCAGCGGGTGCCGCTGTCAACGCAGGGGAAAGACTAGCGACGACTGGGCGCGCAACGGCGACTCGTGCGGCCAAGATCGATTGCAGCTTGTGCATGGTGACGAACGCACCGATGCCGACGGAACAGCCAATGATGGCCAGCGCGGCCAAGCCGACCTCGAGCAAGCGACGGCTCGGCGGCGAGGCGACGTGCGGCGCGCTGCTGACGGGCTGAGTGCCCGGGCGCGGAGCTTCTGCTTTCGTCAACGGCGGAGGCGGCAGGCTGCGCGGACCGCGTGTGCGGCGCTCGAGCACCATGATCACGCGATCGACCGCGGCGCGGCCCTCTTCGGATGCAAAGCGCGCGAGTTGTTTGGCCAGCGTGCCCACGTCCGGCCAGCGGTAGTCGCGCTCTTTCTCCAAACAGCGCAGCACGACCTCTTCCAGCTCGCGGGGGATTTCGCTGCGCAATTGGCTGATGGGGGTGGCGCTGTCCGCGGCAATTGCCGCAAAAATTCCGGGCACGCTGGAGGCGGTGTATAGCGGCGAGCCAGTGAGCAGCTCGTGCAAAAGCGCGCCGATCGCCCAAATATCGGCCCGCACATCGACCGAGTCGGGATCACGCACTTGCTCCGGTGCCAAGTAAGCGAGGGAGCTGACGACCGATTCATCGGTCGACGTCGTGAGCGAGGAATCGCGGAGCGAGCCGTCGACCAAGCAGAAGTCGAGCAGCTTGACGATTGGGCGACCGTCGTCCTCGCGCGCCAGAAAGACGTTGGACAGCTTCAAATTTCGGTGCACGAGGCCAGCGACATGCGCTGCGGCCAAGCCTTCACAGACCTGCAACACATAGTCGACCGCCTCGGGAACCGGCAGCCACTCACGCACGCGGAGCACGCCGCGCAAATCCGTGCCGGACAAATGCTCGATCACCGAATAGGCAATGCCTGATGGGAGCGTCCCGAGATCGAGCACGCGAGCCAGGTGCGGGTTGCGCAGCTGAGCGGCCAAGCGCGCGCTCTGTAGAAAGCGAGCCGCGCGTTCCGAGGAGTGCGAGCGAACACCGCTCGCGCTCAGCTTGACCACCACACGCTGGCGCAACTGCAAATGCTCGGCGTCACAGGTCAGGCCAAGGGCCCCGGGCGCGTAGATGCGCTCGACGCGATACTTGTTGGCCAAGACTTCGCCCACGCGGACGAGCGCGCGGCGCGCAGCAACCTCCTCCAAACGCAGGCCTCGAGGCGACTCGAATACGTCTCCTGAAACCGGCGACGACGCCTCATCTTCGAGCAAATCATCCTCCGTCACGAGTTCGTGCTCGTGTGCGGATTCGTGCTCTGGCGAGCGATTGCTTGGCGATGAATTGCCCATGCAGCGCTGCAGATATACACTCGGTTGCGCCGAAGAGTACGTGTCAATTGGGTAGCAAACCGGCGCAGAATCGTTACGCGCGGACGTGCTGAGTATCGGAATCGGCACCTAAAAGTCACACGCAGGCAAAGAGCCGCGATGTATGTGCGCGCACGATGCACGATGAAACGCTAGCGATGCCAGATCGCTCGGAGCGCGTGCGGCGGCGCCTGTGCCTGGCGCTCCTGGCCGCGGCCTTCATCGTCGCTTGGCCCTCGCCTGCTCGCGCGTATGCTTGGATGATTCGCCACGGCTACACGCAGTGCGTGCAGTGCCACGTGGATCCGTCGGGGTCTGGTGCGCTGACACAATACGGCCGCGTGCAGAGCGAGGCGCTGCTACGCAGCCGTTACGGCTGGGAAAAGCCGGATGACGACGACAAGCTCGGCAAGTTCCTTTTCGGCGCGGTGACCCTGCCCGATGAGCTCGACTTCGGCGGCAGCATTCGCGTCCTCTCTCTACATGACAAGGCCGAAGGCTCGGCGCTCTTACAGCGGCTGATCTGGATGCAGCTCGACGCGAAAGCCACGCTCACGTCCGGCAGGCTGCTGGGCTCGGCGTCGCTCGGATATGCGCCCGAAGGCGCGCTCGGCGCCGCAATCACGGGCAACACCGAGCACAACCTGGTGTCGCGCGAGCACTGGCTCGGCGTGTGGCTCGATCAATCGCAGAGCGTGCTCTTGCGCGCGGGCCGCATGAATCTCCCTTTCGGCGTGCGCAGCATCGAGCACACGCTTTGGGCGCGTGCGTTCACCGGCTCGAACATCAACGATCGGCAGCAATATGGCCTGGCCGTTTCCTTCGCGGGTGAGCGCTTCCGCGGCGAGCTGATGGGCATCATCGGCAGCTTTCAGATCCGTCCGGATGAGTTCCGGCAGCGCGGCTACAGCGCCTTCGCGGAGCTCGAAATCTTGCCGCACCTGACGCTCGGAGCAAGCAGCAAGATCGTCCACTTGCAGCTCGGCCCGAATACGCTCGAGGAAGAGTGGCGTCACGCTCACGGCTTGTTTGGGCGTTGGGCGAGCCCTTGGCAGCCGTTGGTGCTGCTGGGCGAGCTGGATTACGTGCTCGATTCGCCGAAGAACATGTACAAGACGCGCGGCGGCGTCGGCTACCTACAAGCGGACGTCGAAGCCACGCAGGGCCTGCACTTCATGGGCACCTTCGAGAGCAGCGGCGTGACCATGACGTCGGCGCCGATCTCCTTCGGCGGCTGGCTGTCGTACGCATGGTTTTTCGCGCCACACGCCGACATTCGCCTCGACAATATCTACCGCAGCATCGGCACCACCTCCGGTCACGTGAGTGAATTGTCGTTCCTGCTGCAAGGACACCTCTCGCTATGAGCGTTCGTCAGCTCGTGCTCTCGGCCCACGCTTGCTGCCTGCTGTTCGCGTTGCCATACACGGCCCGCGCGTCGCAAAGCTTCCCGGAGATCGTCAAGGACGAATGGCAATTGGCCGGGGATCCAGCGGCTTGCACGCTGTGCCACCAAACCTCACTCGGTGGGTTTGGCACGGCCACGAAACCTTTCGGGCGCGCACTGCTAAAGAACGGCGCGACCGCCGTCGATACCGGTGCGCTTCGAAATGCGCTGCGAGCGCTAGAAGGCTCGGAGAGTGACGTCGATCACGATGGCACTTCCGACTTCGACGAACTGCAGACCGGGACCGACCCGAACCTAGCCGATGTCACCAGCGCCGACGCCGGTGTGGCCGCCGGTTCCGTCAACGACGACCCCATCCCGCGCACGGGTTGCTCGGTCGTGGCCGCGGGGCGGCGCACGCGGTTGACAGCGCCGCAGCCTTCGCCGACTGTCGGGCCGATCTCGGGCGCAGACGCTCCGAGTCGGAGGATCTCGAGCGATGCGTTGTTGGTTTGCGGTCTCATTCTTTTTGCTGTCACTGGTCGGCTGCGGGTACAACGAAAACGAGTGGCAAGCGCAGCTCGCCAAATACAGCCAGCTGTCGCAGCAGAACGACAAAGAGAAGGCCGCGCACGAGGCCGATAAGAAGGAGCTCGAGGACCAGAGGCAATTGGTCCTGCAGCTCAAAGAGCAGCTGGAGAAGATGGGCGTGAACGTCTCGTCGCTCAGCCAGCAGCTCGAGCAGACCGGCTCGCAGAACAAGACGCTGGCCAAGAACCTCGAAGAGGTGAATCGCGCGCTCAAAGAGTACCAAGAGCGCGCGGCGCAGCTCGAACGCATCAAGCAACGCTTCGAAGTCTTGCGCGACAAACTGAAGAAGCTCACCGAGCTCGGCTTGAAGGTCGAGATCCGGCGTAACCGCATGGTGATTCGCTTGCCCGGCGACGTGCTGTTCAGCTCGGGCGACGACAAGCTGCGCGACAACGGCGTGAAGGTGCTGGACGCGGTGGCCGACGTGATTCGAAACGACAAGCAGCTCTCGGGTCGCTACTTTCAAATCGCAGGCCACACCGACAACAAGCCGCTCAAGGGTGGCCGCTTCGGCGACAATTGGGGACTGTCTGCGATGCGCGCTCGCCAAGTGCTCTTGTACCTGATCGCGCCTCTGCCCCCGAAAGACAGCAAGCCCCCGAAGCCAGGCATCCCCGTCGCTGGCGGCGGTGGTCTCGACCCCCTTCGCCTACACGCCGCCGGCTACGGCGACACCGATCCCGTGGGCAGCAACGCCACCGACGCCGACCGCCAACAGAACCGCCGCGTCGAACTCGTGCTCCTGCCCGACGTCGAAGAGATGCTGGATCTGAAATCACTGATCTAACCCCCCCGTGCCCGCGCCCGTCCGCGCTCGCGCCCGTCCGCCCTCTCCTCCCCGCCCCCCACCCGGGCGCGTGACGCCGCGCGCCACCCGTGCACCTGTGGCCAACGGCCGGCCAGCGCAAGCCTCAGCGCCTCCAACAATGCGAATTTGACGGTTAAGAAACCTTGGGCCGGTTCCAACCGTAAACCGCTCAGTGGATAGCCGTGACCGCCTATAGCGTCAGCATCTGGCCCGCGTTAGAAGCAGCGTGCTTGACGTCGGAGCGCAGCCCTAGCCTCGCCGAGAGCACCTCGGAGCAGCTCATGGAGCGCTATGTCGACGGTGAGGCGGAAGCGTTCGAGTTCCTGTACCGGCGCGTGTCCCCGAATTTGATGGGTTATCTGCTGCGCCTCACGCGCAATCGTGAGCGCGCAGAAGACCTACTTCAAATCACCTTCTCCAAGATCCACCGCGCCCGGGGCAGCTTTCTAAAAGGCGCGCCTGTCCTACCTTGGATCCTCGCCATCGCTCGCCGCTCGTTCTTGGACGAGCGCCGTTCCGCTCAGGTAAGGACTGAAGATTTGTCGCCTGATGGTTCGCTGCCTGAGCAGCAGAACGAAGAGCGTCCGCTGCCCGCGGAGCTTTCTGATGCACTGGAAGTCGCGCTCGACCGCCTGCCAGAGAACTACCGGGAAGCGATCGTGCTGACCAAAATCACAGGCCTCAGTGTGGCCGAGGCAGCTTCCGTTTTGGGCGCGACGGAAACTGCCGTAAAGCTCAGAGTTCACCGTGGCTACACCCAGCTGCGGAAAGAACTCGAGCAGTACTCACGTACCCCATGAGCATGCCCAAGCCCGACCCGCTCGCTGATTTGCCCTGGCCGAAGCCAGAGGCGCCGGGCGAGGCCGTCTCCGCAAAAATCTGCGGCGCTTGTACGAAGAATCTGTGCCCGAAGCGTGGCTTGTCCGCCCTCAGCCGACTCTGCTTGTGCTTGGCGGTTTCGGGCCTGGTGGCAAGCTTCGGCTATTGGTTTGGCGTGCGCCACCAGCGCTCGGAGCTCGGGCTGCGCGTGGGCCTGTATGGCGCGGTGGCTTGGGGGCTAGTGCAGGCGGCAGTGCTGTACATTGGCTTCGCGCCGCGCCGCGGCGTGCTCGGTTCGCGCAGCGTGCGCGTCGGGCTGGCGGTACTCTTCCCCGTGCTGTTCCTCGGCTACCTATCGTACGCCGCGTGGAGCTACGTCCCGTTCGAACAATTTTCACACGGCGCGCGCGCCTCGCACGCGTTCTTCTGCGGTTTGATCGCGCTCGGCTTCGGCGCCATCGTCGGCGGCTGCGTGCTGCTCGCTTGGCGCGGCACCGACCCGATCACGCCGCGGCTGTCGGGTACCTTGGCGGGCTTCGTGGGTGGCGTCGGGGGTGCGCTCGCGGTTGGCATCGGTTGTCCCAGCCATGAGGCGTGGCACTTGTGGACCGCGCATGGGCTGATCGTGTTGGCGCTGGGATTGATGGGCTTCGTGGCGGGTAGGCGGCTTTTGTCGCCGTGAACTGGCCGAGCGCGCGGGTCGTCCGCGACAAGCTGTTCGCGCTCGCGCGCTATGGGGCACTCGGCGGCTCGGTGTATTTTCTGGCCAGCCACTTCGTGCGCCACTCCTCGGGGCCGAAAGAGGGCAGCGCCGCGGCTCCCTTCGACCTACCGCTCGCGGGCCAGGAAGGCCGCGTGAGCCTGGCTGCGCAGCGCGGCAAACCGGTGCTGATGGAAGTCTTTGCCAGCTGGTGCGGCGCTTGCAAACGCAGCTCGCCGCGGCTGGTGGAAGCCTGGCACGCGCATCAAGGCGAAGACGTGACCTTCCTCGCCGTCAGCGTCGACGAAGATCCGGCCGCCGCGGGGCGCATCAAGCACGAATGGCAACTGCCCTTCGACGTCGCCCTGGACGACGGCAGCGTCTCGCGCGGCTACGGCATCAGCATGTTGCCGACTCTGATTTACATCGACGCGCAGGGCACCGTGCGCCACTCCGCGGCCGGCGGCGTCTCCCGTTCCGAGCTCGATAGCTGGCTCGCGGAGCGCTAGCGCTCGGCGAGCCACGAGGCAAAGAGCCTTCGATCTGTTGCCCGTTTGTAACATCGAACGCGGCGACGCCGGGCTTTGATGACGCCCATGAAAGCCGACCGTTCTCCGTATCAACCGTCGCCCGCGCACAAGGAGGCGTTCCAGAAAGAGCGCAGGCTCAATCGGCAGGTGCTCGGCGAAGTGCGCACGGCGACGGAGATAGGCACGCTGCCCCTGTTCGTAGCCGCGCGCATCGACCCTCACCTTTCGGAGCTCGGCTGGCAGCTCGGGATTGCTTGCGGCAAAGGCTGCGCCTTTTGCTGTCACGGGCTCAAAGTCGAGCTGACTCCGCCCGAGGCGATCGCGATCGCCGAGTATCTGCGAACCAGAAGCGACTCAGAACAATTGCCGGCCATCGGCGAAGCCTTGCAGGACGAGGCGGACGAGGCCCGCTCACTCTCGGTCACCGACCGCTGGCTTGCGCGTCGCGCCTGCTATTTTCTGGACCAGGCGAGTGGCACTTGTTCGATTTGGGAAGCGCGGCCTCTGGGCTGCAGAAGTCACACCTCGCTGGATGCCTCAGCCTGTGAAACCGCGCACACCGGGCAAGGCGAAGGTCCAGCCGTACCTCGGGCAACGTCGATCGAGACCTTGTACGGACTCGCGCGGGGCGCCATGCACGCGGCCTGCGAGGACGCCGGTTTGGACATGCGCGCGTTCGAGCTGACGAACGCCGTCGCCGTCGCCTTCCACGTGCCGAGAGCGGCTGAACGTTGGCACGCTGGCGAGCGGGTCTTCGACCGCGCGGTGATCCCGAGCGACGAGAGCGATCGCGCGCTCTTCCAGCGTGACGCGCGCCGCGCTGGCGTCATCCCAGCGGGGCAGCTCTTGCCGCAAAACCGCAGCAAGGCCGCCAACGAACGAAAGCGCGCCCGACGCGCCCAGCGCGAGCGCTAGGACGGGCCGGGCGCTTTTCCAGCCGGCTATTTCGACGCTGCGGGCGGGGCGTGCGCGGGCAAGCGAATCATGTGCGGCAGCCCGCCCGGCGCGGCAGAGCCGGACGGTGCGGCAGAGCCGGACGGCGCGCTGGCGCTGGCGGCAGAGCTGAACTGAATCGTCGGTAGATCGTGCGGTGAGGCAGGCAACGGAGGCAGCGCCGTGCCGTCGTCGAGCTTGCGCATCGTCGCCTTCCAGATCGACTCAGCGCGCTCCATGCGCAGCAAGAAGACCTTGGGGCCACCGGGCAAGCCCACGCTAGTGACGCGCGCGGTCGCGCCCATCATGTTCGCGTCGAGGATGATGGCCGACGTCAACACCTTGTCGGTCAGCGCTTTCTTCTCAGCGAGGCAAGCCGCGTTGCAGGCCGCCTTGTCTTGCTGAAGTTGCTGAGCAACATCGCCCGTCGCAAGTTCGGCGGCGCGCGCGAAATCGCGAGTCAGCCAACGCTGCTGCAATTCGATCGCCGCGTTCTTCGGATCGCGCGCCAAGTCTTCGGTCGTGACCGTGCGCGGCACGCGCGTCTCCTTGGGCGGGTGGTAGTTGCAACCGCCGCGAGCCAAGGCCCACATGATCACGGTCATCAAGCCGAGTACGCCCAGCATGCCCACCGTCATCTTGGTCGGAGAGTCGATCTCCTCCTCGGTCTTCGGGATGGGCGGCTTCGGGCGCTTGAGCTTTTTCTTCTTCGGGCGATCGCTCGCCGTCGGGGGGCTCTTTACAGAGGCCTGTTGCTCGTCGGCGGCGCCGCTTTCGGGCTCGGAATCCGTTGCCATGGGCGCACTCGGGTAACCCGAATGTCGCTCGTACGCAACCGATCCGGAGCCTGACCGACCGGACGGGATGAAACGAATCCCTACTATTGCCCTTGCCCTGCCGATTTTGTGTTTTGCGTGCGCTGGGACGGCACCTTTACCGCCCAAGGCTCTGGCCCTGAACGAGGCCGGGGTGGCGGCTTTGGCCGCCGGGGATCTGGAAACGGCGGACGCGCGCTTCGGCCTGGCCCTGGAATACAACCCGAACTTCGTGGAGGCGCTGACCAACCAGGGGCTCGTCGAGCTACAGCGGGGCAATTTCGAGCGCGCCCGGCAGCTCATCAGCCGTGCCCGCCGCCTGAACCCGGACGTCGCCCAACCGCACCACGCGCTCGGGGTGCTGGCCGAGCGCGAGCGCCGCCCGGACCTCGCCTCGCGCAACTACTACGAGGCCCTACGCGTCGATCCGGGCTTTGGCCCCGCGCGCGCCAACCTGGCGCATCTGCTCTACGATGGTGGGCTGTACGAAGATGCCCTGGTGCAATTCAAGCGCTTGGTCGAAGTCGCGCCCGATCTGATCGCCGCCCACGCGGGCCTGGCCGCCACCTTGCTGCACTTAGAGCGCGTGACTGAAGCCAGTGAAGTGATCGAAAACGCTCTGGCCGTCGCTGCAGATGATCCCGAGCTTGCGATCTTGGCGGCGCGGCTGGAGATCCGGCGCGGCCAATTCGAAGCCGCGATCGCGCGCCTCTCACCGCTCACTCACACGCGCTCGGAGCTGGCCGTGCACGCGCTTTCCTGGTTGGCCGCCGCCGAGCTCGCCCGCGGTCGTCCAGAGGCAGCCGTGAGCGCCGCCGAGCGTGCCATCGCCTTCGCTCCGGACGACGCTCTGGCCAGCTACGCGCTCGGCCTCAGCCTGAAAAAGCTGGGCGATCCGGCCGCGGAGCGCTGGCTCGAGCGCGCTTCGGCGCTATCGCCGGGAGTGCGAGTGGCTCTAGACTCGGTTCGGTGACCGCCCCCCTCGCCGCGCAGCGCTCCTCGTCTTCGAGGTTCTGGCTACGCTTGCAACGTGAGCGCGCGCTGATCGCGCTGTTCGATCTCGGCCGCCAAAAGAGCTACGGCTTGCGCGCGGCCAAGCTGTACGCCTTCGGTGTGTTCGCGAGCTACGCGATCGCCATCTCGCTGACGCGCGGTAGCAAGCGCGCCGCCGCGATTCACGGCTTCATCCAAGCAGCCCTGGTATCTTTGTCTTGGGTGGTGGGCGCGCTGGCGGCGCTCGGTTCGGCGCAGGCTTTGGCGGAGCAGCCGGAGCGCGACGCGCTCAGCGCGCTCGGCCGGCAACGCGGTTTCCCCAAGTCGGCCTTGCTGCGCGCGCGCACGGGAGCCGCGACCGTGCGCGTCGCGCGCTTGGTCGGTGTACCCGCGTTGCTCTTGGTGCTGGTGGGCATCGCGCGCGGGGCCACGCTGCGCTGGGCGCTCTCGGTCGCGCCCGCGGTGCTCGTCTATGCCGGCGCGCTCGGCCTTGCGCTCGCCCTGCTGGCGCACTTTTCTGCCGAGCTTTCGCCCCGCCATCCGCGCGCGCTGCTGGCTCTGTTGGTGCTGGGCCCACTGCTCATTTCGCTCGCCTATCCGGCCGTTCCCAGCCTGCCGCGACTATTTTCGGGCCTGCTTTCACGGCTACTTTTCGCCGGAGCACGGCTCTCGTGAGCGAACTCCGCTTCGAAACGCTCAGCCACGCCGAGCTCTACAACGTCAGCGCCTCGTTCACGGCCGGCACGCACGTCGTGCTCGGCAGCGAGCGCGACGGCACCGGCACGTTCGTCCAGCTCGCCGCGGGCATCGTCGCGCCAGCCACGGGGCGCGTGCTGCTCGACGGAGTTTCCGCGTGGTCGAACGCGCGCACGCGCCGCCGCATTGCCTCACTGAGCGCGGAAGAGACGCTACTGCCCGCGCGCGACGTGACAGGCGCGATCGCGCTTGCGCTGCGCGCCCGAGGCGACGCGCGCTCGGCGCTGAGCGTGCTCGACGACGCAGGGCTCGCGCGCTTGGCCACGCAGCGGCTATCGGATCTGACGGCACGCGAGGCGCGCGCAGTCACACTGAGCATTGCCCTGAGTCACCGTGAGCCGGCCTTGCTCGCGTTGCACGAGCCGCTGAACGCAGTCGGCATCCTGCACGATGAATTCGTGCTGCAAGCCCTAGCGCGCTTCAGCGCGGCCGGAGCGATCGTGTTGTGCAGCGCGAGCCGCTTGGAAGACGCCGCGCGCCTGGGCGGCACGGCCTCTGCGCTCGAGCGCGGCTTGTGGCTCGGCTCCGCGCACGCGCGACCGCCGCTCAGCACCATCACGCTGCGAATCCACACCCCCGAGCCGCGACGGCTCGCCGCGCGACTCAGCGAGGCCCCGGACATCTCAGGCGTCGAATGGGCGGGCGGCCAGGAGCTGCTGGTGCACGGCAGCGAGCTCGAGGCCTTGGCACACAGCGTGGTTGCCAACGCGCGCGCCGAAGCGATCCGCATCACCGCCCTCAAACAAGACTGCCCACCACTCGAAGCCCTGGCCGCGGCTCGCGCCGGCCTTGCGCAAGCCTACTACGAGCGTGCACGCGCCGCTGGCAACGCCCCGACCACACCAGCGAGCCAATCATGAACGGCGTCGGCATCGGCTTGGCCCTCGCCCGCGCACGCCTGCGCGGCCCCACCTCCGCGCTGGTCTTGCTCTCGAGCGGCGCGGCCCTATTCGCGATCAGCGTCTTGGAACGCCAAAGCGACCCAGCCAGCGCGCCCGACGACGCCCTCAGCGGCGCGGTCTTCGGCATCGCACTGCCGCTCCTGGCCTACCTCGTGAGCGAGCGCGTGTGCGCCGGCCAACGCCTCCAACACAGCCTCGACGGCGTAGCGCGCTACGGCACCAATCGCCGCACCGCGCTGCTCGGCCTACTGCTCGCATCAGCGCTGTGCAGCGCGTTCGCGAGCGCGCTGCTGACCATCGCCGCATTGCTCGGCGCGCACGCCCCGCACTCCACTTCGCTGATCGCCGACTTGCGCGCGAGCGTCGGCATCGCGCTGATCGCAGGCGCGGTGTACGCGCTGTATTTCGGCGCAGCCTCGCTGCTCGGCAAGCGGGGCGGCGGCCGCAAATGGGCCCTGATCATCGACTTCGTGCTGGGCGCTGGCGGCTCCGCCTTGGCTGCCCCTTGGCCCCGCGGGCACGTGCGCAATTTGCTCGGCGGCGAGCCGGTCGTCGAGCTCTCACAGCTCAGCGCCTGGCTCGCGCTCGCCGTGATTGGCGCCGCCTGCCTGACACTGAGTGTAGCGAGGACCGCTGAGTAGCAACGCCCTCGGCATGCGAGCCTCGTGCTAAGGGCCTGCGAATGGCTAAGTGGCGCGCACGCGCCGCCGGGCAGCTGTGCGGGTGACTGGCACGCGGGCCATGGTGGACGCCTCAGTCGTCCTGTGGGCGCGCGAACGGTCATTCCGTCTCCACTTCGACGCTGCGGCTCTCGAGCGTCTAGACGCGTGTTTACGGCTGATTCCAGTCTAAGTTGCGCCGCCGCGTGCGGCATGAACTTTGCGGTGCCGCGGCTGGGGCAAATTGGCCGCGTTTTTGCACGGGGCATGCCGAGCAGGAGGCGAGCGAGACCGGTTCCAGGAATTGATGGTCGTGAACTGGCGCAAGTCGAGATCTGTGACTAGGCTGGATGCCGAGCGTGCAAGGAATCGTCTACAAGTTCGAAAGCTTTGCAGCGTTGTCTCAAGCCCTCGATAGCGAGGAGCCGGATGTCAAGCTGCCGGTCGAAGACGGCCTCGTCGATGGGCAGTGGCTCGTCGCCACGTTCACCATCGGCAACGACGCGACGTCGGTCGCGGGCCGCGTCGCGGATCGCGGCAGCGAGCTGCATTTGACCTTCGAGGAGCGGGATTGGAACCAGCTGTGCCGCTTTGCCAACGGCCAATGCTCGCCGTCGATCCCGCCGCCGTGCGCTGAAGGCGCGGAAGAGGTCTCGGCGCCGCCGGGTAGCACCGTGCTGGTGGTCGATGACGACCCGTGCATGCGCAGCATCGTCTGCACCATGCTGCACAGCGCGCGCATCAAGACGTTGCAGGTGGGCTCCGCGGAAGAAGCGTTGGATTGGCTCGGCAAGAACAAGGCCGATTTGGTCCTGCTCGACTGGGGTCTGCCGGGCATGAATGGCCTCGAATTGTGCCAGCGCTTGCGCAAGGACGAACAGCATCATGCGCTGCCGATCTTGTTCTTGACCGGGCACTCTTCGAGCTCTGATTTGGTGCAAGCGTTCGACGCGGGCGCAGATGACTTCGTGAGTAAGCCCTTCCGTGCGCCGGAGTTGCGCGCGCGTGTGCTCGGGCTCTTGCGTCGAGTGATCGGCGAACGCCTCGCCGCGGGTTGACGTGAAAGCGTCACGCGACGGCTCGGGGCTCTCGCTCTCGGCCACGGATCTGAGCGGCTTCAACGAATGCGGGCACAAGATCGTGCTAGAGCTCGCCGTCGCCATTGGACAGCTCGAGCGACCGGGTGAAAACGAGCTCGAGCGGCGCATGCTGGAAAAGCGCGGCTTCGAGCACGAAGCGCGCGTGTTCGAGTACTTGGCTGCCACGCGCAAAGACATCGCCGAGATCGCCATGGGACCGAACGACGCTTCGCGGGCCGAAGCGGTCACCGCGACTCGGCAAGCGATGGAGCGCGGAGCACAGGTGATCGCGCAGGGCGTGCTGGTAAACGAGCGCTGGTTTGGGCGGCCCGACTTCTTGCTCAAAGTCGATAAACCGAGCCGTTTGGGCGCACACAGCTACGTCGTAGCCGACGCCAAGCTAGCCAATGAAGCCAAAGCGCGCGCCGTACTGCAGCTGTGCGCGTACAGCGAGCTCTTGGCGGAGCAGCAAGGCACCGAGCCCGAGCGATTGTACATTGCACCCGGCGGCCCCGAAGTGCGGCTGATTGCGCTGCGCACCGCGGACTATCTGTCCTACTACCGTTTAGCCAAGCGGCGCTTGGAGGCATTCGTGGCCGACGACGCAGCTCGCAGCGGCTATCCGGAGCCGGTCGAACACTGCGGCGTGTGCAGTTGGTGGAAGCGGTGCGAAGAGCGAAGGCGCGCTGACGACCATTTGTCGCTCGTCGCGGGCATCACCGCGCGACAGCGCGATCGACTCCGCCTCGCGCAGGTCGCGCGCGTGACCGATCTGGGCGCGCTCGACCCCGCGCAGCGCGTGGATGGGATCGCCAAAGAGTCGCTAGCTCGGGTGCGCGAGCAGGCCCGATTGCAAGTGGTGGGCCGCGCGGCGGGCAAACCGCTGTACGAGCTCTTGCTCGACGTCGAGCCGACTTTTGGCCTGGATCGGCTGCCCGCGCCGACACCGGGCGACTTGTTCTTGGATTTGGAGGGCGATCCGTTCGTGCAGGGCAACGGCCTCGAGTACTTGTTTGGGTTGCTCGAAGTGAGCGGCGCCGCGCCTCGCTATCACGCCTATTGGTCGAAGACCCACGCCGAAGAAAAGCGCGCCTTCGAAGCCGTGGTCGACCGCATCTTCGAAGTTCGCCAAGAGTTCCCGGAGCTGCACGTGTTCCACTTCGGTCACCGCGAGGCAGACGCGCTCAAAAACCTATCGTGTCGTCATCGCACACGCGAAGCCCAGATCGACCAATTGTTACGCGAACACGTGCTGGTCGATTTGCACGGCATCGTGAAACGCAGCGTGCGCGCCTCCGTCGAAAGCTACACGCTCAAGCAGCTCGAGGGATTGTACGACTACAAGCGCAGCACGGACCTTCGCGCCGCCGCACACGCCATGCAACTGTTCGGTTGGCTGCTCGAAACCGGCGAGGGTGAGCACGGGGAGAGCGAACTCCGTGCCACGATTGAGCGCTACAACCAGGACGACTGCATCTCGACCCACCGCCTGCGCGATTGGCTAGAAGCGCGGAGGGACGAATTCGAGCAGCAGACTGGGCGGATCTTAGAACGGCCCGAACCACCCAAGCCCGCGACCGCCGAGGAACCGCTGAATGAAAGCGCGGAAGTCGCACAGCGACTGCTCGCGCGCCTGCCCGAAGATCCCGCGCTCGACACCAAAGAACAAGCCGCCGAACGGCTGATGGCAAATTTACTCGAGTGGCATTGGCGGGAGAGCAAACAAACCTGGTGGGAGTACTTCCGCACACTCGAACTGCCGCCCACCGAGCGCGTCGAAGATCGCGCGGCACTCGCGGGTCTCAAGTTCGTATCGGTCGTGGGTACCGAAAAGAAGTCCAGCGTTTGTCGCTACGACTTCCCCGAGCAAGAGCACGCGATCAAATCGGGTTCCGATCCGCACGATCCTGATACGGGCAAGGACGCGGGCGAAGTGCTCGTGCTCGGCGACGACTTCGTGCATTTGAAGCGCGGTCCGTCGATGAAGGAACATCCGACCGCACTGATCGCGAGCGGGCCAATCCAGACCAAGGCGCACGCCGGCCGGCTATTGGCGTTGGGCCGTGACATCGCCGAAGATGGCAATTCCTTTCGAGCGGCGCGCGAGTTGCTGCTGCGAAGTCCGCCGCGTTGCGGGCAGTCCCCTGGAATTCCGCTGGTTGCCGAGGGGGAAGACACCGTGCTTGCGATTCAGCGGCTGGCCCTGTCGCTGGACCACTCGGTGCTCGCGGTTCAGGGGCCACCCGGATCTGGAAAGACGTACCGCGCTGCCGAGATGATCGTGGCATTGGTACGGGCGGGCAAGCGCGTGGGAGTGACCTCGAATAGCCACCGAGTGATCAAGAGCGTGCTGCGCGCGGTCGCAGAGCGGGACGCGAGCGTGCGCTTGCTACACATCGACAACGGGGATTCGCCCGACGACGCGGACGCACCGTTCGAGTTCAGCAAAGACTACGCGCGTGTTCGCGCGCGTCTCGACGCAGGCGAGCTCGACGTGATAGGCGGGACGAGTTGGGCGTGGGTGACCGAACACTTGCAACAAAGCGTGGACGTGCTGGTCGTGGACGAAGCCGGACAAATGTCCCTCGCGAACGTCTTGGCCGTGTCGAGCGCCGCGCAGAGCCTGGTATTGTTCGGCGATCCAGCGCAGCTCGACCAACCGCAGAAAGGCTCACACCCGCCCGGTGCGGAGGCCTCGGCTTTGGAGCACCTACTTGGCGATGCCCTGACGATGCCGGCAGATCGCGGCGTATTTCTGCCAGAAACGCGGCGTTTGGCGCCAGCGATCTGCGAATTCACGTCGCGCGTCTTTTATGATGGTCGGCTCGAGCCGATTGCAGGCTTGGAGAAACAGCAGATCGACGGCCCTGCGCCGTTTTCGGGCAGCGGGTTGCGGTTCTCACCGGTGGTGCACCGCGGCAATACGAATCAGTCTGACGAAGAAGTGACGCGCGTGAAAGAGATCGTGGATGAGCTGTTGAGCGGCGCCACGCGCTTCGTAGACCGCAAAGGTGAAGCGCGCGCATTGACAGCGCGCGACATCTTGGTCGTCGCGCCGTACAACGCCCAGGTAACGGCGCTGCGTAGTCGTCTCGGCGGTGACGTGCAAGTAGGCACGGTCGACAAGTTCCAAGGCGCGGAGGCGCCGATCGTTATTTACTCGATGACCTCGTCCAGCGCCGACGACGCGCCGCGCGGGCTCGAATTCTTGTATAGCCTCAACCGTCTGAACGTTGCGACGTCCCGCGCGCAAGCGCTCGTCATTCTGGTGGGCAATCCGGAGCTCACCAGGGTGCGGTGTAAGACGCCGCGGCAGATGCAGTTGGTGAATGGGCTGTGTGCGTATTTGGAGATGGCGGGTTAGACGGGTTTCCGCCCTGCGGGCACCACTTCTGGCGGTGGTGCCGGAGCCGGAGGCGTCGCGTGCATGCTTCTGATGACTGAACCGACGGTCAATGATCAGGCAGCCGGAGAGCCTGCCCCTCCGCTCACCCATCCTATCATTACCGCGGTCGGCTGGACTTGGTGTCGCAGGGGTACGAGGCGGCGACCCAAGCGTCGGATCTACAACGAGGCATCCATCGATCTCTGCCTCTGACGCACGCGCGCCGAGCACGGCGCGGAGCATCTCGAGCCCTTGAAGGCATACCTCGCGGCTCAGAGAGAATGACTTCTTCCTCCTCGCATTTTTGATATCACGTGTCGTATGGACGCGCTTCCCGAATCCGTCTGCCAGTTTCTCGCGCCGCGTCCCGGGCCGCGTGTTCTTGTGCTCGGCGGCGTGCACGGCTGGGTTTGCTCGTGTCCGGCTTCGGCGTTACGGACTCGAGACCCATTAGGCGCATCGGCCGCTGCATGGGCTTGCGGTTGACGACGGTCCCTTCGATACGCAGCGATTCACATAGCTTGCGGCTCCAGTAGGCGGCCACTCCAAGTGGATCTCGTCTATGCGTCGCATCAGCGCCAATTCCTCCGCGCTGGTGCCCACCGGCTCGTACGTAGTACAGCGCCGAGCGGCCCACGGCGAGCAGCTCGCGTCTTGAGCGGCGCGCAGAGCAGCCTCTAGACAAGGCGGCCTTCAGACAGGCGGCAGGTTTAGTTGAGGCGTCTCACGTACGAATTCGAGAAATGAGCGGGAGGAGTGCAGTTGGCCACGCAGCTCGGCTTCGCGACGCTCGAATTTTTACAGGCTGGTTCGGGGTGATCCTTCGCGTTGAGGCAGACGCGAATCGGCGCAGAAATCCCGTGGTTTCCAACTTTGTCCCGCGCTTCAGCCGCCAGACACACCCAGCCATTAGCCACGGCACCGGTGATATCCACGGCTTTCCCGGTGCATTCCAGGTTGCTAGTGCTCGTCACCGTGTAGACAACGGCCTCTTTGGTCTCGCTGAGGGCGTGATCGATCACGCGCGTCATATCTGAAACGTGCTGCTCGCAAAGGCTTTGGATCAGACTGCCATTGCTCGCCACGGCAGAACAGACCCCCTCGATTTCGGGAGATGTCGTGCTGTACACGGCGTCGCCGCTGGCATCGAGCGGGTGTAGCTCGATTGGTACAGGCGCGTGCACGACCCCCTGCGTGCCTTCAGTCGCCAGCGCGTCACAAACACCGTCGCTGTCGGTATCGATCAACAATGGCTGCGTAGCATCGTCTTGTGCATAGAGGCGCACTGACATCGGATCCACGCCCGCGTAATGGAGGACTTTCTGATTTTCCGTGAAGTTGGTGAGATCCCAGACGAGAGCACGAAAAATATTCGCCGTCAGCAGGATGTCTCCCTCACTCGGCGATGCACTTCCCAAGGCGTCGAAGGGATCTGAACAATAGTTGCCGCCGCCGCTAGTGTTCAGCTTGACCTCCTGAACATTGGGCGGATCGAGGTCGACGATGGGGGCGGAGGTGTCGAGCCAGTATTGCGCGGTTGCAGCGAGGGCCTTGTTCTTAGAATTGTCGGAGGCCTGGACGATGACCGATAGCTGAATCTTGGATCCGGCCACGGCGTTTGTGTCGGGAATATTGTAGACGTAGTTGTCGCCTGTTCGACTCCAACTACTGTTGCCCGCGTCGAAAAACTTCGCTGGCGCGCCGTTGAGAGCGACATTGACAGTGCTCGGGTCGACTCCTGACTCAATGTCTTTCACACTGAACTGCAACTTGACCGCGACGCCTACAACCGTCGGAATTAGCGGCGAAGGCGAAACAATAGTTATCTGCGGGCCGGCCCCATCGACGCCGAAGTTATACGCCAGCTGTGCCTTGACCGGCTCCGGATGATCCGGCGGGAGCGGTGTGCGCTTATTGGTCGCAGTGATATTGACTGACACGGCACCATTCGGAGTGACTTTGAATTTTTCTGGGTCGTCGAGCTGGAGATCGATCCGATAGGTCCCTTTGGTTGTCGTGGACTCTGCGCCGGACAGATCGATCGATTCATTGTTCACTGTCAACGTCACTTTATCCACCGCCGCCTGCGCGTCTTTGGGCGCCAACGGGTCAGGGATGACCGTAAACCTGAAAGGGACCGCAGTATTGAGTGCGCGATAGTCGAGGACGAGCTGCGCAGTCGGCAGCGCGGGACTCACAGCTGTGATCAACGGACCGTGATCGATGTACGTACTGACCAGATCACTGCCAACGTTCGGGGGCGTACTCAAATCGTTCGCTGTGCATTTGAACGAGATCGCGCCATTAGGAACCTGCGTGCGCGTCAATGCGAAGTCTGCAAAGAATGCATTCGCGTCGTTGTTGTCGCGCGTTCCCATCAATTTCTGAGCCGACTTGCCGTCCGCGTCGAACACTTCGATGGATACCGAGCTAGCGGCAAACGTGGCGTTGCTCTCGTCGCTCGCCCTTGCTTTGCAAACGACGTGAACCTGGTCGAGGACGATCGGACCCTTGGTCGGGTCAGTCACCTCCACTGGGCTCGTAATCGTCACTACCGGAGCGAGCGAGTTGTGCTCAATCTCACCACCCTCACCACCCTCACCACCCTCACCACTAGTCGACTTACCGCCCGCCCCGTCCTTCCCCGCCGTACCAGTGCGCCCTCCAGAGCCCGCGCGATTGCCGGTGGCCGACGCGCCGCCATCACCGCCAGCACCGGGTGCAATGAAACCGCCACGCTTGTCGCTGCCGCACGCCACGAGCAAAGCAAACCCACAGACCAGCCCCAAACGCGTCACACCCTGGCGATTAGTCATTGCACTCCTAACGAAGAACGGTAGCTGTTGTTAACCGTTTCCTCAGCTAGCGCAAGTTGCGGCGCGGTTTCTCTCGCGTGACATTGTGGGGACTTCTCGCACCTGCGCGGCTACGGGGCGGAGCGCTTCGGCGGCTTCCACCGCACACCGCGGGCCGCCGCGCTACTGCTGCTCGCGAAACGCTTCCGCGGGCCGCAGACGCGCCGCGTGCAGCGCGGGCCACACGGTGGCGGCCAGGCAGACCAAGATCGCGAACACGCCGACCATCACGAACTCCATGGGGCGTACTTGCACTGGCAGCCGCGAGATGAAGTACACCTTGGGGTCGAGCGGCAGGGCGTGGACGAGCAGCACTTTGCACAGCAGCACGCCGAGGGCGAGGCCGATCGCGGTACCCATGACGCCGATGATCGCGCCTTGATACAGGAACGCGCGGAGTAGCGCGCTGTTGCTCGCGCCCATCGCCTTCAATACGGCGATCTCTTTTTTCTTGTCGAGCACGACCATGATCAGCGTGGCAATCACGGTGAAGGCGGCGACTACGATGATCAGCGCGAGCACTAGGCTCATCAAGAGTTGCTGAATCTGCAGCGCGGTGAACAGGCCGTGGTTCAGCTCTTCCCAATCCATCGTGTGATAGATGCCGTTTTGTAGGCGAGAATCGATGTCGCGCGCGATCGCGCGCGCTTTTTCGATGTCGTTCACCTTCATTTCGATGCCGGTCACGCTGTCGCCGGTGTCGTAGAAGGGCTGGGCTTGGTACAGGTCGGTGTACACGAGCTTCGAGTCGTATTGGTCGAAGCCGGCGTCGAACACGCCGGTAACGCGGAACTGTTTGGCGACCGGGGCGCGCATCGCGCCGCGGTTGTAGGTGAAGCCGATGGTGGGGCTCGTAACTTGGATGCAGTCGCCGAGTTTGACTTCGAGGTTCCGCTGCAGCGTGACGCCGATGATGATGCCGGGCAGGCGCTTGATCGATTCCGCATCGCGACATGGATCGGGATCGAGATCGGCGGGCAGCATGTCGTCTTCGGGCAGCTCGCTCTTGTAGCCACCCTCGGGCACGATGCTGCCGACCGGCGCGTTGGGATCGACGGCGACCTCTGCGGCTGCGTTTTCGGCCGGTGCGCCCGCGGCAGCGGTGCTCCAGGGGCTGGCTTGGCTGTGTAGATCGGGCTCCCTGAGGGCTTCGTCGTTGACGATCTTCTCGATGTCACGCAGCACCGTGCTGCGGCCCGAGGGCTGCGCCGAATCACTGGGCGGTGGTAACGCGCTGCTCGCAGCTGACGCACTGCCTTTATGCTTCGGCGACGGCGCTAGCGGCTCGAGCGGATCCCCATCCCGGGTCGAATCGAAATCGTCGAGCAAGCCTTGCCGGCGGCGCTCCGGGGGTTTGCCCCCAGGGAGGCGTAGGCCCTCCATGTTGCCCTGCACGATGTGCCGCGGCAGGTCGAGCACGTCTTTCACCCGACTTGGGTCTACCCCCTTCAACAAAACGCCCGTAGCGGTGTGTTGCCGATGGGTGATCATCATGGGGCTGATCACGAACGGCGCGATGCCGATCACGCCGGGCACGCCCTTCATCTGCTCCATCAACTTCCGGTACTCGCGGAAGTCGCTGGAATACTTGAGGATCAGGACGTGGGCGTTGACCCCGAGCACCTTCTCTCGGAACTGCGCGCGAAAGCCGCCCGTCACGCTGATGACGGTCGCCAAGGCGCCGACGCCGAGTGCAACGCCCAGCACCGCGAACATCGTTCCAACGGAAACGAACGCGCGCTTCTTCGATCGCATGTACCGGAGCGCAAGTTCGAGCGGGAATCCCATCCGGCCCGCCATTTAGCAGACAGGGGCCGAGCAAGACACTGGAAGCGTCCACCCCTACCGAAACCCCGCACCTGGCAGCGCTTGCATCGCTACGCAACCCTTGCGGACCCCCGTTCACACCCACACCCAGAAATAGCCTTGCCCTGACTCAGGGTCGAGCCAGCGCGGGCGAACCCAATACCCAGGATGGCGCGTGAAACTGCAGGATGGCGCATGAAACTGCGACCGGCGCCGGACGCGGCGCCCCGCCGACCCAGGATGGGCCCCCGCCGACCCAGGATGGGCCCCCGCCGACCCAGGGCGAGGTTAGGAAATGGGGGCGGCCTGCGAATTGCAGGCAATTGGGGCGGCTTTGGACGGATTGAACTCCTGAGCAGTGTTGCGAGAGCGATGGGGGGCCGTAGATCGGCCAACCGTAGAACTGAACCTTTGCCTTAGGATTACGTCGTTAAGTCACTAGACTCTATGAGCCTGAGCGACGTCTCTACTCGATGAACCTTTCGCGATGACCGAGCCGAACAATAAGCGCCCCCCTCCGCCGCCGCGTAAGCAGGTGAGCGGGGCGTGGAACAAGGACCAGCCCCCGCCCCAGGGCCAGCACCCGCCCCAAGCCCAGGCCCAGCCCGCAGTGGAGGCGACACGCGCCCCCACCTCGGAGGATCTCGTCGGTCTCAAAGTAGTAACTATCGCGCCGGGCAGCATCTCGTATTCCGACGCAGAGGCCACCAATAGTCAGGTCGCGCGCCTGCGCCAGGATCCGTACCTGGGAGCGACGATCGACGGGCGCTACAAGGTCGAGGCGCTGCTCGGTGAAGGCGGCATGGGCGTGGTCTACCGCTGTGTCCACACCATCATCGGCAAGAAGGTGGCGATGAAGGTGTTGCGCTCCGACCTGGCGCGCGACACGGAGGTGACCGAGCGCTTCTTGAACGAAGCCAAAGCCGCGTCCTCGATTGGCAACGCGCACATCATCGACATCAGCGACTTCGGCCAATTCCCGGACGGCGCCGCTTACTTCGTGATGGAGTTTTTGAACGGGCAGCCGATGTCCAAGCTGGTCGAGGGCGCGCAGCCGTTGGCGGTGCCGCGCATCTTGCATCTCGCTCGGCAAATCGCCGAGGGCTTGTCGGCCGCGCACGCCGCGAACATCGTTCATCGTGATCTGAAGCCGGACAATATCTTCTTGGTAGACCGCGGCGGCCAGCGGGATTTCGTGAAGATTTTGGATTTCGGCATCGCCAAGGTCTCATCCTCTGCCGAGGGCACGAAGCTCACTCGCGCAGGCGCGGTGTTTGGTACTCCGCACTACATGTCGCCCGAGCAGGCCGCGGGTCAGCCGGTCGATCACCGCGGCGACATCTACTCGTTCGGCGTCATTCTGTACGAGTTGGCGAGCGGTCGCTTGCCGTTCGATGCCGACAACTTCATGGGCATCTTGACGCAGCACATGTACAAAGCGCCGGTGCCGATCCGCGCGCTGGTGCCGGTGCCGCAAGACGTGCCGCCGGGGCTCGAGGCCATCATCCTCAAATGCCTGTCGAAGCGACCCGAGCATCGCTACCAATCGATGCAGGATATGATCGTCGAATTCGACAAGCTGAGCGCGGGTGGCGTCCCGGACGCCGTTCCGGAAATGATGTCGCGCTCGGGCGGCTTCAACGTGCCGGTCGATTATTTCATGAAGGGGCAAATGCCTCAGCCCGTGCCGGCGATGCCATCGCGCCGAGCGGCTGCTCGGCGCAGCCGCTGGCCGTTGTACGCGGGCGTCGCGGGCGTCTTGGCCGCGATCGGCATCGTGGTAGGCATCTTCGCCAAGAGCCAAAGCAGCGCCGCGCTGCAGACGCCGCAAGCGACGCTGACGGCCGAAGCGACGCCCAAACCCGTCGATCCGAACGCCGTCATCATCCCCGCCGTGGCCAGGCCTGCCGCGCCGGCAGTCGCCAGCAAACAGGTGCTGCTGGTGGCAGTGCCGATCGACGCACACGTGTTCCGGAGCACCGAAGATCTCGGCCAGAGCCCGGTCATGGTGGCCGTCGAAGAAGGTCAGTCGATCGAGCTCGAAATTCGGCGCGATGGCTACAAGACCGACAAGATCACGCTCGACGGTAGCAAGACGCGCGAAGTCGTGAAGCTCGACAAACTGGCGCGCGCGGGCGCGGCCTATCGCCCGACGCCGAGCAAGAAGGGCGACTCGGGGACGCCCGCCAAAAAGGCGAAGTCCGCGATCGGCGGCAGCGAAATCGTGAATCCCTGGGGCAACTAGGCTAGATGATTTCGCGTGTCAGACACCGAGCGCCTCAACGCCAACATCCCGGCTGAAGTACGCGAGCTCTGCGCGCGCCTGCGCGAGGGCGGCTTTCGCTCGTGGATCGTGGGCGGCTGCGTGCGGGACGAGCTGCTCTCGCAGCTGGACGGCAAGTCCGAGTCGGACATCCGCGGCGATTGGGACATCGCCACTTCGGCGCGCCCGGAGCAGGTTCAGAAGCTATTTCGCCGGGTAATTCCTACCGGAATCCAGCACGGCACCGTGACCGTGATGATGAAGCGCGGCGGCTACGAGGTCACCACCTTGCGCGGCGAGACCGAGTACACCGACGGTCGCCGCCCGGACTCGGTGTACTTCGTTGACGACATCAAAGACGATCTGGCTCGGCGTGATTTCACGATCAACGCCATCGCCTATGATCCGCTCGAAGATCATCTGATCGATCCCTTCGACGGCATCCATGATCTGCGCGCGCGCGTGCTGCGCGCGGTCGGCGATCCAGCGGTGCGCTTCGCGGAGGACGGCCTGCGGGTGCTGCGCGCCGCGCGCTTCGTGGCTACGCTGGAAGTCACGCTCGATCCGAAAACAGCGAGCGCGATCGGGCCCTCGCTGGGCAGCTATCGCAAAGTGAGCGCGGAGCGCGTGCGCGATGAGTGGCTGAAGGCAACCAAAGCCAAAAGACCGAGCCGCGCGTTCGAGGTCATGAAGGACTACGGGCTCTTGGCCATCACCGCGCCGGAGCTGATGGAGTCCGTGGGCTGCGAGCAAAACCGCTACCATGCGTACGATGTCTGGGGGCACGCGATGCACTGCTTGGACAATTGCCCGAAGCACGCCATCTTGCGCATCGCCGGGCTGCTACACGACGTGGGTAAGCCGCGAACGCGCGCATTCAGCGAAAAAACCGAGGATTATACGTTCTACGAGCACGAGCGCATCGGCGCAGAGATGACCGGTCCCTTGCTCGAACGGCTGCGCTTTTCGAACGACGAACGCGCGCGCATCGTCGCGCTCGTGCGCCACCACCTGATTTGCTACGACAGCACCTGGACTGATTCTGCCGTACGCCGCTGGGTGCGCCGCGTCTCGCCCGAATTGGTCGACGATCTATACGCGCTGAGCGAAGCCGACGTACGAGCCAAAGGGAAAGACGCCTCCGTCGATCTGCAGCACATCGCCGAGCTCAAAGCCCACGTGGCCAAAGTGATCGCCCAAGGCGCTGCCTTCAGCGTCAAAGATCTGGCGCTCGACGGCGGCACGCTGATCAAAGAATTGGGCGTCAAACCGGGTCCCGACATTGGCCGAGTGTTGCGCGCGCTGTTGGAAGAAGTCGTCGAAGATCCGAGCCTCAATACCCGCGAAGCGTTGCTCGCGCGCGCCCGCGAGCTGCTCAGGAGCTAGACCGATGAGCAACCTGCCCGCCGGCGACGCGCTGCGCCGCTTGGATTTGCTCGTGAGTAGCTATCACCGCCTCACCGGGCGACGCTTGCTCGATTCGAGCCATGCAGACCTCTGGCAAGCGTGTTGGACGGCGCCGCGCGTGATCGTCGCGCATGGCACGGAAGCAGATCCGGTGTTTTTCTACGGCAACCAGCTGGCGCTCCGCGTCTTCGAGCTGGATTTCGCTGCCTTCACGCAACTTCCGTCTCGATACTCGGCAGAACCACTGCTGCGTGAGGAGCGAGAAGCGCTGCTCGCCCGAGTGCACGCTCACGGCTTCATCGACGACTACGCGGGCGTGCGCGTTTCCGCGTCCGGGCGGCGCTTCCGCATCGAGCAAGCCACGGTCTGGGACTTGCTCGATGAAGAAGGCAAGCGCCACGGCCAGGCGGCTACGTTCGAGCGCTGGCTGCCGTTGCCCGAAAAGTAGAGGTCACTTCCATCAGCGCGGGCGAGCTTTGCCGCAGCTCGCACCGATCGCGAAACCGCTCGGCGGAGATTTTTTGAGGCGTTGTTCGGTGGCAGCGTCGAAGCGACCGCTTTCGTTGATGACGTCTTCTTTGTGATTTCGGTTCCAGAGCTTTTGGAACGCGAGCACGTCCGTCGCGCCGTGGCTGGCCGCGCCCTTGTAGTCGAAGTGGACGCGGTCGGACGCGCCGAGCCATTTGAAGTCTTGAGCTTCGAGCGCGGGCCGCCAGGTGCCAGCTTCTTTGATGTCTAGCGCGGTGCCGATTTCGTGATTGCTCTCGCCAGGACGCGTTGCCATTTGCACGCCGCAGGTTTTGCTCAGCGACCACTGCGAGACCAGGTATTGCTGGGCCACGGTGCGGAGCGCGCTGTTGATCGTCATGGTGACCTTCTTGTGGGCGTCGAGCGCGCGCAGCAGGTGGTCGCGCGCGCCGAGTTCCAAATACGGGTACACGTTGGGGGCCATCACCAAGTTGGGGCGCTTGGGCAATAGGACGAATTCGTTCGGCTTGATGCAGCGAGCCTGGTCGATGATCTGACGACTCAGGCCGTCCACACTCTCGGTCGAACAGCTCCCGGCTGCGGCCTCCTGCACGGTCGCGAAGTGTTTGGGAGGCGCTGGTTTCGACGGAACGGGCTCTTCGTCGCCTATTTCATCCTCGAAGCCGGGCAGCACGGCCCCAGGCGCAGAAACCTCGGGCACGACCTGATTGGGCTGCTCGAGTGAGCTGCCTGCGTCACTCACCGGCTCGCTGAGCTCGGACCCGTCGTCTTCGATTTCACCGGGAAATTGCGAGGGTGACGACGAGGGCGCGGGCTGGGCGCTGATGCCGTTCGTCGGCAGCTGCCCGCGTGGCTCGCTGTCCCTGAGGATGACGTACAAACTCGTGGCGATCACCAGAGACGGCGCGACGAACGCGACGCCGATCAGCAGCTTCTGTCGCAACGCCGAGGGCGCGCGGCGAAAATGCGCCGGCACGGCACTCGACGCCCCCGGACCCACCCGCTCGGGCCGCGGAAACGCACCGGGAGTTCGCCGCACCTCATCCTGGGTCGGACCCTCATCTCGGATCGGACCCTCATCTCGGATCGGACCCTCATCCTGGGTCGGGACCTCATCCTGGGTCGGGACCTCATCCTGGGTCGGCACCTCATCCCCCGTCGGTCCCTCATCCCCGGTCGGACCTTCATCCCCGGTCGGACCTTCATCCTGGGTCGGGACCTCATCCTGGGTCGGGGACTTCTCGGCTTGGGGGGCCGGGTCGGCTCGAGGGGCCTCGTCGGCCGGGGGCGCGTCGTCCGCCATTGGGGTTGCCGCGGTACCGCGGACCGCACACAGGGGCAACACTTTGCCTATGGTGCGATCCCAGAACCTCTGCCGCTCAGCCACAAAAGCAGAACGGGCCGGATCCGAAGACCCAGCCCGCTCACGCTGCGCTCGCCGCTAAACCGACTCAGGTTCCAGCGGGCTTGGGAGCACCGAAGATGCTCGCTGGGCGGCGCTTCTCGACCTTGTCTTTGCGCTTGTCGGCATATGAAGGGATGACCACGCGCGTGCGCGAAGGCAGCTCGCGGCCGTCCAGTGCGGCGCTGATCTCCTCGGCATCCAAGGTTTCGCGCTCGAGTAGGGAGTGCGCCAAGCGCTCCAGCTTGTCGCGGTTTTCCACCACGACCTGCTTGGCGACGGCATACTGCTCTTCCACGATGCGGCGCACCTCTTCGTCGATTTCACGCGCGGTGTCTTCCGAGTAATCCTCGCGACGGGACGTCATTTCGCGGCCGAGGAACACGTTCTCCTCGTTCTCGCCGTAGGCGACCGGGCCGAGCTTCTTGGTCATGCCCAGTTCGCAGACCATGGCGCGGGCGAGCCGCGTGGCGCGCTTGATGTCGTCAGAAGCACCGGTCGTAATTTCACCGAAGACGACCTCTTCAGCGACGCGGCCACCGAGGGCCATGGCGATACGGGCCAAGGTTTGACTCTTGGTCATCAAGTGACGGTCCTCGACCGGCAGGAACATCGTGACGCCCAGGGCCGCGCCGCGGGGGATGATCGAGACCTTGTGCACCGCGTCGTTGCCCGCCACGAGTTTGCCCACGATGGTGTGACCAGACTCATGCCAAGCGGCCGTGCGCCGCTCTTCCGCGCTCATCACCATCGAGCGACGTTCGGTGCCCATCAGGACTTTGTCCTTGGCGAGCTCGAAGTCCTCCATGGTGACCGCTTCTTTGTCCTGGCGAGCCGCCAAGAGCGCGGCTTCGTTGACCAGATTCTCCAAGTCAGCGCCGACGAAGCCGGGGGTGCCGGCGGCGATGATGCCGAGTTGAACGTCACCCGAGAGCGGCACCTTCTTGGTGTGCACGGCCAGGATGCCTTCACGGCCGCGGATGTCCGGGCGGGGAACGGTGATGCGGCGATCGAAGCGACCGGGGCGCAAGATTGCCGGATCGAGCACGTCCGGACGATTGGTGGCCGCGATGATGATCACGCCCTCGTTGGACTCGAAGCCGTCCATCTCGACCAGCAGCTGGTTCAGGGTCTGCTCACGCTCATCATGACCGCCGCCGAGGCCCGCGCCGCGGTGACGACCGACCGCGTCGATCTCGTCGATGAAGATGATACAGGGCGCGTGCTTCTTGCCCTGTTCGAACAGGTCGCGAACGCGGCTTGCGCCGACGCCCACGAACATCTCCACGAAATCAGAGCCCGAGATGCTGAAGAACGGCACGCCAGCTTCACCCGCGATGGCGCGGGCGAGCAGCGTCTTACCCGTACCGGGCGGGCCCATCATCAGCACGCCCTTGGGGATGCGCCCACCGAGCCGCTGAAACTTCTTCGGGTCCTTGAGGAAGGCGATGATCTCCTCGACCTCGTCCTTCGCCTCATCGATACCGGCGACGTCGGCGAAGGTGATCTTGTTCTGCGACTCACTCAGCAAGCGCGCGCGGCTCTTGCCGAAGCTCATCGCTTTGCCGCCACCCGCCTGCAGCTGACGCATGAACAGGTAGAACATGACGATCACGAACACCATCGGCAAGACGATGGTGAGCACCGGCGTCAGGAACGGGCTGCCCTCGTCCTTCTGGTAGGTGATCTTCACGCCGTGCGAGAGCAGGTCTTGGGCGTTGTCTTCCGCAGGACCGACGGTGCGACCGCGGGGCGGCGTGCCCTTCGCGTTCGGGTCTTTGATCTGGAACGTGTACTCACGATCCTTGATGTCGACCTCTTCGATGTGCTTGCCGTCGCGCGGCGCCTTGGCGAGCGCAACGAATTCGCTATACGGGATGTCCGGGCTCCTCGGATTCTCGGGATTCAGGAATTGCCAAATCGCGAGAAAGGCGACGATCAGGACGACCCACAGCAGCAGGGTCTTGTGCGGTTGTTTCACTCTAAACCTCGGAGACTCGTGCCTAAGACTTCCCGGAGCATGCCACCCGAACGGCCAAACGTCGATTCCAGAGTAGACATGCGTTCCACATTCTCGTTTAGCTTTTGTGAGGCCATTTCGGCGAAATCGTAAGTGGCATCAGGCATTTGTTTGGGGAACCCGGAAAACACCCGAAACATTCGAGGCACGGGCAAACCATGCTCGGGTGTGCGGAAATTCGTGCTGCGTCAGCGTTTTCGCGGTCGTGGCGGGGCGGAGCCGAGAATCGGCTGAAGAGTCACGGAATCCAGACTGAGCTCACGCCCGTTGGCCAAGCTCACCCTCGCCGCGCGCTGCCCGAAGGTCCGAGCGCGCCCGACCAACTCACGTTGCGCACGATTGAGCAGGAGTGCAACGCCGTGTTCGTCCCTCAGCGCGCCCAGATCCGCGTTGAGCTGCCCACCTTCACCCAGCGCGTCGGCGAGTGCGCATAAATGGCTCACAATCTGAGGCGAGAGGCGCTCGAGCAGCGGCAAGAGTTCGAAGCGCACCTGGGTGCGCAAGAACCGGCGCTCCCGATTCGAAGGATCCTCAGCAAACTCGAGCCCATGGCGGCGCAGGTGCAGAGCGATGTCCGCCTTTCTCGCGCGGCACTGGGGACGGATCCACGACCCGCTGCGCGGCGGCAGCACCGCCAGGCCAGGCGGCCCAGAACCACGCAACAAACGCAAGAGCACCGTCTCGGCGCGATCGTCGGCGTGATGCGCCGTGGCGATCAGCTCCGCCTCGACGCGCTTGGCCGCCGATGAAAGCTCCGCGCGGCGTGCGTCGCGCGCGCGTGCCTGTAAATTGCCGCCGTCCGTCAACGAAAGCCGAGAGCGCGAGAACGCCACGCCCAAAGCCGTGCACAGCGTCTGCGCGCGGTCCAGCTCGGCGCTCGCTTCTGCTCGTAGCCCGTGATCGACCCCATGAGCGAACAGCGAAAAGCCCTGCTTTTGGGCGAGCAAGGCGAGCACGTGCAAGAGAGCCATCGAGTCCCCACCACCCGAGAGCGCGAGCAAGATACGCGCGCCACGACCGACGCCGCACTCTTCGCGCAGCGTGCGAGAAACCGTCGTGGTCAGAGTCGGAGGATGTGAGCGCGCCAGCCGGTTTTCTCCGCGCGTCAAACGAGCTCGAATTCCTTGCAGAATTCCAGGCTCTCCGCGCGCTCTAGATCGATCTCGAGGTGGGCCTCGGTAGGATAGCCGTTCGCGCACGCGCGGCGCTCCGCAGCAAAGTGCACGCAATCCCCACAAGTGAAGCGCAAGTGGAAGCGCGCAGCTTCTTCCCGCAGCCTGAGGTCGACGGGGGTGCGCACTGCCTTTATTGAAAGGGCTGCGCGGGTTGTCCGCGCTGGAAGAAGAAGTGGAAATTGCCCGTCACGCGACTAGTGACCGCGGCGGGGTCCTCGGCGTCCACGAGCTCACGCGGATCGGCGAAGTTTGCGTCGAACGTGGCGTCGGTCAGACGAGCTTCGGCGGAGCTCTCGTTCGGGTCACCGCTAAACAACGAGCTGAAGTTGATCGTGCCCGAGATCGAATAGATCGTGCCGTTTTGAAGGTGGCAGCTGTTGTGTAGATAGAGCGAAAGGCTGACCTTCGGCGGATCGGGATTGAACTCGACCGGCACCCCTGAAGGCGTGACTCCACGCGGCAAGCCCACCGGTAAGTCTTCACCCAACCGCTTCCTGATCTCGGGCAGGTCGTTGACCAGCACGATCAGGCCATCCGACATGTCTTCGATGTTGTCTCCGCGCTGCACGCGAATCGTCAAAGACTCACCCTCGTCCGGGTTCGCGCCGAAGAAGTCCGGCTTGAGATCGAACGCGCCGTCCCAGCAACCGGCGACCCAAATGTGATCGCTCGAAACGCGGCCCTCACCCTCGCCCACCGTGCAACCCAAAGGCGCGAGCGTGAGCAGACAGACGGCCAGCTTGCCCCAAGTCGTGCTCATGCCAAACCCTCCGCGACTGAAGCTTTCGCCGCGCACGGCTCGACCCGCGGCGCGCGTGAAGCCGCCCGGATCATGCCGCCACCGAGCACCCGATCGCCCTGAAAAAACACCGCAAATTGCCCTTTGACCACCGCGCGTTGCGGTTCGTCGAAGAACACATGAACCGCATCGCCGACGCGCCGCACTTCGGCAGGAGTGGGGCTCCCGCGATACCGAACCTGCACCTCGCAGCGCAGCGGAAAGCTCGCGTCCGCGGCGAGCGCAACTTCACACAGCTCGGCGCTGCTGAAGTTCAGCGAGTCCACCGAGCCCAGCGTGACCGTCGCGGTCTCGGCGTCTACACCGACGACGTAGGCGCGCTGTCCCAAGGCTACGCCCAAGTTCTTGCGCTGCCCGAGCGTGAAGCGGAACACGCCATCGTGCTCGCCCAGCTGCTGTCCCTGCTCGTCCACAATCGGCCCTGGTCGCACGCGCGCACGCGCGCGCTCGGCCACGAACGCGTCGTAGCGCCCGGTCGGCACGAAGCACAGTTCCTGACTCTCACCCTTCTGCGCGCCCGGTAAATTGAGCCGCAGCGCCTCCGCGCGGATCTCCGGCTTATCGCTGTCGCCCAGCGGAAAGAGCAGCCTCGAGAGCGCATCTTGGCCGAGCATGTGCAAGAAATAGCTCTGATCTTTGCCGTGATCGCGCCCGCGGTACAGCTCGAAATTCGCGCCATTCTGGCGCACGCGCGCATAGTGCCCGGTGGCCACGTACGCCGCGCTCAAACGATCCGCGAGCTGAAATAGCTCGCGGATCTTCACGCCGCGGTTACAGCGCACACACGGACTCGGCGTCTCGCCCTCCAAGTAAGATTCCACGAAGGGCGCCACGACCTCGCGCTGAAAAAGCTCCCGGCGATCGAAAGCGTAGTGCGGAATGCCCAACAAATCGGCGACGCGACGCGCGTCGTGCACGTCCTCCGGAGCGCAGCAGCGACTCTTGACGGAGCCGTCATCCGGGTAGTCCCACAAATGCAGCGTGACGCCCACCACGTCGTAGCCTTGAGCACACAGCCGGGCCGCCGCGACGGACGAATCGACGCCGCCACTCATGGCGATCAACACACGCGGGGCAGGCCCAGACATCGCGTCCGAGCGTAACACGCACCTCTAGTGTCCGCCGCCCTGCAGCACCGTGCGCACCGCGTTGGTCGCACGATCGACAATTTTCGACGCCAAATCCACGGCTTCCGTGTACCGATAAATACCGACCTGCAGCGCGATCAGCGTCGCCGTATCGTAGCTCCGGAGCTGCGACGCCGCGGCCGCCCGCGCCTCCCCCACGTCGATCTCGCGCGCCAGCCCGCGCATCGCCCGCACAAACACGCCCTCGCCGTCACGCACACTCGGCGCGGCCGGCAAAATCGGCGCGGCCGAATGCCGCTCGAACGCCGTTCCTTCACCACGAATACCCGAAATTGCCATCCCCCCCTGTCGGGCAGAACGCCGAAACGGTTGCGCAATTGCAACGGCCCCTCGCCAAAAACCGGCCCTCGCCACCCCAGGGCGAGCCTCCCCACCCCGGATGAGCCTCCCACAGGGTGAGCTCCGATATCCGGGTGGGGACCTGCCCGGCGGCCGGGGCTATTCTGAGAGGGCGCGGAGGCGCTTCGAGAGACGGGAGAGCGCTCGGGTGTGGAGCCGGCTTGCCCAGGATTTGCTGAGGCCGAGCTCGGCCGCTACGTGGTCGAAGCGGGCGCCTTCGAGATAATGGCGGCGGACGAGCTCGGCTTCTTCGTACGGTAATTCCGCGATCGTGGAGCGAATCAAGCCGAGCAGCTGCGCTTGCCCGTAGGCTTGCTCGGGGTTATCGCCGAGGTCGACTAGAGTGCGTTCACCGGAATCGCCGTGGGCGGTTGGCGCGATGAGGCCGGCCGCCATTGCGGTCGCCATCGCCGCCAAGTGATCGGCCAAGGCCACTTCGGCTTCGGCAGCGCCGGAGCCGGGCGGGCGGGGCACGGAGACGTCTTCGAACGCACCCTCGCTGATGCGCGCGGCGGCTTGCAAGCCGTTCAAACGCTCGTGGGTTCGGCGAGAGAGACGCGCAGAGGCACGCACGCCGTCGATAATTGCGCCGCGCACTCGGAAATTCGCGTAGCCGCGGAATGGGACGCCGCGCGATTCGTCGAAGCGACGTGCCGCATCCCACAAGCCTTCCCTGCCGAAGCTGAGCAGCTCTTCGAGTTCGCCCACTCCGCCGAGGGTACGGAAGATTTGGCGCGCAATGACTTCAACCAGCCCCAGGGCTGACGAAAACCGCTCACGTACCTCCGGCGATTCCTTGCTCTCTCCCACGCTGGGCCGACTCTAACAAACTCTGGAGCGGCGCATCACTAGCTTTCGATGATGTCCGCGCGTAGCAGCGCACGTTTTACGGTTCCGGCTTCGTTTCGGCCGTGACGTGGCGCACGCCCGCGCAATCGCTCAGGTGCGAGCGCGCCGCGCCCGTGCCATATTCCGAATCACGCAATGCTACGCTGGGGCAGAGTCGCAGTCGCCTATCTCGCCGCCAGTGTCAGTGCGGTCGCGCTTGCGTTGCTGTGGCGCGGCACCTCGCCGTTTACCTACGGCGAGCCGTGGCTCGTTCTGCCGAGCGCGCTCGGTCACGTTTATAGTTTGATCATCGGGCTCGCTCTCGGCGGACTGGTAGCGTTCAGCACGCGCATTTTCGTCACGCGCTACGCTTGGGCTAGGAATCTGCATCGCGAGCTGCGCCCCGTCGCTCGGGATCTGAGCACCGCAGGCATCGTTGCCGTGGCTGCGTTCAGCGCGCTCGGCGAGGAGCTTTGGTTTCGGGGCATATTGGAACCGTGGGTCGGTCTGTGGTTGCAGGCGGCGGCCTTTGGCATCGTGCACGCGCAGCTGCGTGGTCCCAGTCGCTGGGCGTGGATCAGCTGGGCGACCATCATGGGCCTCGCCTTCGGTGCCATCTTCCAGCTCACCGGCTCGCTCGCCGGGCCGATCGCGGCACACGCCCTGATCAATTGTCTGAACTTGTCCTACCTGAAGAACCACGACCCAGAGCCGCGCCGCCGCGCCTTAGGCGGCCTGCTCAGCCAGCGCGGCTAGAAAACTGCTGACGGAAAAAACTGTCGACAGCTGATTTCAAGCGTTTTTCGAGCGTTTTTCGAGCGCGTCGCCTGCCCCCGATCACGGACCGTGCAAGGTGCACGACTGAAGGGGTACTCTGCGGCCTCTGAGCACCACCGAAAGCAACCCATCCAGGATGGCCGAGCACGACTCGAGTTACCCCGAAGATCGCCCGCGGGTGCTCGTCGTCGATGACGAGAAATTCATCCGCGACATCATCGCCGACTTCCTCGGCATGGAAGGCTACATCGTGCGCACCGCCGAAGACGGCGTGAGCGCGACGAACGAGCTCGAGCGCGCTCGCTACGACATGGTCATCAGCGACCTCAAGATGCCGAAGATGGGCGGGCTCGACCTACTGCGCGAGGTGGCCCGCACGCATCCGGACACGCTGACCGTGATCATGACCGGCTTCGGCACCGTCGAAACGGCGATCGATGCCATGAAGCGCGGCGCGTACGACTACATCTTGAAGCCGTTCAAGGTCGAAGAAATCGTGCACATCGTGCAGCGCGGGTTGGAGAAGCGCCGGCTCTCGGCCGAGAACCTGCGGCTACGCGAAGCGCTCTCGCTGTACAAGGTGAGCGAAGCCATCACCGCCAGCCTCTCGCTCGATGAAGTGATCGCGACCGTCGCCGATAGCGGCTTGAACGAGATCCGCGCGGACATGGTGATGACCTGGCTCGACAACGGCGAAGGCGCGTTTTTCTCGCGCAACGTCAGCTTGGCGGCCGCCTTCCCCGAAGGTGAGGAGGTCGGAGAATTGAGCGCGCAAACGGTCGTCGAGCGGCTCAAGCAGGAAAGCTTCTTGGTCGAACACGGCGCGCGCGCGCGCGAGCTGTTCGAAACTCACCCGTCGCGACAAGTGCAAAGCATCACGATCATTGCGCTCAAGATGCGGGATCGCTTGCTGGGCTGGATCGCCGTGGTGTCGCTCACCGCGAGCAAGCGCTTCGATGAAGGTCAGCGCAAGTTGCTCAGCATCATCGCTTCGCGCGCGGCGGCCGCGATCGAGAACGCACGTTTGTACGAAGATCTGCAGGCCACTTTTCAGCAGACGATCACCAGCCTGGCGCGCACCATCGACAAGATGGACCGCTACACCTCCGGGCACTCCGAACGGGTGGCACGCTACGCGGTGAACTTGGCGCGCTGGCTAGGCTTGGACGACGTGCAAATCGAACACGTGCGAAACGCAGCGCTGATGCACGACATCGGTAAGATCGGCTGCGTGATGAATTTGAACAAGACCGGCAAGCTCACCCCCCAAGAGTACGAGGTGTTCAAGCGGCATCCGACGTACGGGCGCGAGATCTTGGACCCGATCAAATTTCTGCAACCGGTGATTCCGGGCGTGCATTTACACCACGAACGTTGGGACGGCCGCGGCTATCCACTCGGGCTCGCCGGCAATGACATCCCACTGATCGCGCGCATCATCGCGGTCGCCGACACCTACGACGCCATGACCAGCGATCGCGCCTATCGGCGCGCGCTGCCGCACGAGGTCACGGTCAACGAGATCTTGCGCTGCTCGGGCTCGCAATTCGACCCCGACGTGGCAAACATTTTCACCGAGCAAATCGACGGGTTCCGCAGCGAGCTGGTCGATTCTGGTGCCAAGATCCCAGAATGACGAGCGAGCGAGAGTTGCGCGCATTTTGGCTGGGACGCGCGGCCTACGAGCCCGTGCATGCGCTTCAGCACGAGCTGCAAGAGGCGCGCAAAGCCGGGCGCATTGCCGACACCGTGTTGTTCGTCGAGCACGAGCCGACGATTACCCTCGGGCGCGGCGCGACGGCCGAACATTTGTTGACCTCCGAGGCCGCGCTGGCCGAGGCCGGCATTGCCTTGGTCTCGACCGGCAGAGGCGGGGACGTAACCCTGCACGCGCCGGGGCAGCTCGTCTGTTACCCGATCTTGGATTTGCACCCGGATCGCATGGACGTGCGGCGCTACGTGCAAGATCTGAATCGCGTGATGATGGGCCTCGCCCAGAGCTACGGCATCCAGAGTGGAGTGATCGAAAAATACATCGGCCTGTGGGCAGACCAAGAAGATCCGAGCACGTGGCCCGGCGCGGATGCCGCGCGCACGCCGGTGAAGATCGGCGCCATCGGTGTGCGCATTTCACGCTGGGTCACCATGCACGGCTTCGCCTTCAACCTGCACACCGATTTAGCGCTATTTCGCTTGATTGTGCCGTGCGGGATCCAAGAGTTCGGCGTGGGCTCCGTGGCTTCATTGACCGGCGCTGTGCCGAGCGTCGAGAGCGCGGCAGAGCGCGCGCTGCCCATCCTCGCGCGAGTGTTCGGCTACGAAACGCCCGAGCTACGCGTAGCGACGATCAGCACGTTGGCGAACGGCGTGCCCTCCGAGGCGCCCAGCACCTCGCACGAAAAGCCTGCACCGGTGAGCTGACCGACGATTTCGTGCGCCGGACGATAGTGCCGCCCGGCGCGACCGCGATTGTAGCCAGAGATCTTCGCGATCCACTCGAAGCAACGCGTCACCGCGCTGCGCGCAGCATTGCCCGCGTCCAATTCACGGATCACGATTCGCCCGCGCGTGACGCAGCGGGCCGCCCGACGCAGGAGCTCGTCTTGCTCGGGCAGCGTCAAATAGTGCAAGACGTCGATCAACAGCAGCGTGTCTACTTCGCGCTCACGGAACTCGAGCAGGTCTTGCGTCTCGAAGTGCGCGTTGCCAAAGACCGCGAGCTCAGCGGCGGCCACCTTGCGCGGATCCGAATCGAAGCCGAACAGCTCCGAAGCGCGGCCCAACTCCCACAAGAACAGGCCAAATTGTCCGCGCCCCGCCGCCGCGTCCAGCACCCGCCCAAAGTCGCCCGGGAGCTCGGCCAGGAGTCGAGTCAGCGGATCGGTATGGAGCTTCGCCGCCACGTAAATGCGATCGCCGATCGGCGCTTCGCGATAGCGCTGGATGGTGCGCTGCGTCGCCGCGTCGCATTCGCTCTCGCCGTTGCCCGTGGCTGCGGTGTTCACGCTTCTTCTGCGAGCAATCACGTAGGCGAGCGCGCTGCCGATCGCCCCGAGCCCCGCACCGACGAAAATGCTGCCGAGCGCTGCCTGAAAGACAAACCCCAAAATCCCAGTCTGCCGCGCGCGTTCCAAGCTGAAGCCAGCGTGACGACCCGTGCTCACGAGCGATCCGATCTCGACCTCCAACGTAATCAAGAACGGCGCGACCAGCGGGTTGGAGATGTTGGCCACCAGGTAGGCCAGCACCAAATCCAAGCCTAGCGGCAAGCAAACCAGCACACAGAGCACGAAGTGAAGGCCGTACACGGGCAAGCAACCAATGAACAAGCCGAGCGCGACGGCCAGCGCGACGCGCGCGGGTGACTGTCGCTCGCCGCGCAGGCGACGCCAAATCCGAGCCAGGTTACGGCGCAAGGCCCGACATCAAGCGGGGGGGAAGGCCGAGTTGCGCTGCTGTGTTTGGGCAATCTTCAGGTACATTTGCGCGCTCTTGTGCTCGGCGTCGCGTTCGATCACCGCTTGAAACTCGTCGATCGCGGCCTCGTGTTCACCGGCGGACAGCAGCAAGGCACCGAGCAGCACGCGCGCCTGCACGTAGTTCGGGTTGTGCTGCTTGGCGATCTCGAGCTGCTCGCGTGCGCGTTCCTTCTGACCCATGTCACGATAGAGCGTGGCGAGCCGGGTGCGCAGATCGGCGAACGACGGACACAGCGCGACGGCGCGTTCGAGCTCGATCACCGCTTCCGCTGGCATGCCCGCGTCTTGATACGCTTGGCTCGTCTCGGCGTGCATGTTGGCGATCTTACCCATGGCGAACGGGTCGGTGGGCCCGTCACCGCCGGCTGCGCGACCGCGAATGCGCGCGTAGATTTCGCGCGCCGAGTCGTATTTTCCGAGATCGTTGTAGGTCACCATCAAGTTCAGCTGGGCTTCCGTGTAGTTCGGATTCAGTCCCACTGCCTTCTCGAAGTTGCTCTCTGCTTCTGCAAAGTCGCCGTGCGCGTGCGCGATCACCCCCAACATGTCGAACACATCGGCGAAGCGATCGGTTTGCTGGACGACCTGCTTCAGCAAATATTCGGCCTTGTCGAACTCCCGCTTCTGATAGTGCTCGCGCCCCAAGAGCAGCAGCTGCTTCAGATGGTCGTCCATGACCGGCAGTCTGTTTCAAAGGCGCAGTGTGGGAAAGGCCCGCGAAGAGTCGGCTCGTGGCCCGCATGGCGGGAACCGCAGCGAGTCTCTTACACTATAGAAAGCATTTTTTAAGTAGCTGTTATCGCGATGAATTCTGCGGCAGGTCGGTTCGCTTCACTTGCCCCGCCCCGCGTCCGCTGCTACCCCGCGGTCGTGCCCTCTTCTCCGGGAGCCGGGGGATCACGCCACGTCGGCCGTGTCGTCGATCCCTCAGTACGCGACGACGGAGATCCTGAACCCGATCTTCAATTGACGTCGGAAGCCACTGCCGAAGAGGCGGCGCCGGACGAGTCTGCGCACGCTCCGGGCAGCGAGGCTGGAGAGCGGGCCCGCGAACGGCTCTTGGCTCGCGCCCAAGCCGTGCGGCCGGACGCGGCGGCGGAGGGCCCGGTGCGCGGCGGATTGGACGAGATCGGCCGGCCAGAAGAGCGCGAGGCCCAGGAAGGCGAGTTCGAGGCCGTTGGCAGCTCCGCTGGGCGAGCGCCTTCGGCGCCGCTGCTGCCTCGCGCGTCCCAGCAGCTGTCGCCAACGTTGATCGCGCTGTTCGGCACGCTGATCGGCATCGCCACCGTGCTCACGTTGATCGCGCTGATGATCAACCTCGATCGCCAGCGGACTCCGCCGCTAGCCAAGGCCGCGAGTGGCACGATGCCCGGAGGCAGCGCCGCCGCGCCGATCGAGGCGGCTCCACCAGTGCAGAAGCGCGCGCGGCAGAAAGTGCCCGGTCCGTGGCGCATCGCCGACAGCAAGGACGATCCGAAGCTGCGAGTGGCCGAGGGCAAGGTCTCTACCGATCCGTTCATCAAAGCGCTCGGCGGCGTCGGCGTGCCGGAAAAAGAGGCATATCGCGTGATCCTTGCGATGAAGGGCGTGCGCGACTTCGACAAGTGCAACAAGTCGGACCGCTTCACGGTGCTGCTCGAGCGGGGCTCGTCGCGCCTCAAGGCGTTCGAATACGCTGTCGGACCGGAAGAGATCTACCAAGCGCGCGAAGGTGACGACGGCCTATTGAAGGGCAGCAAGCTCGATCTGAAGGTGGGACGCAATCAGGTCACGGGCGCGCTGGTCTACGATGGCAAGAGCTTCGATGCCTCCGCAGAGCGAGCTGGCTTCGACGTCGGGCTTGCGCACGTCGTGGCGTTGGCGCTTCAGGGACATCTGTCGATGGATGAACTCGAACGCGGGGATCGCCTGCGCGTGATCGGCCAAGAGGTCACGGTATTGGGCGAATTTGCGCGTTACACGGGCATCGAAGCGCTGGAGGTCCAGCCCGCCAATCCGAAGCGCGAGCCACTGCGCGTGTACTACTTCGACGAGCCGAGTTTGCGCGGCTACTACGACGCGGCGGGCAAGAGCCCGTACGAAGGTGGCTGGCGCAAGCCGATCCCGGGTGCGGCCATTACTTCGGCCTTCAATCCGCGACGCATGCACCCGATCTTGCACAAAATCATGCCGCACATGGGCACCGATATCGGCGCGCCGACGGGCACACCGGTGGGCGCATCCGCGCCGGGCGCGGTGAGTTACATCGGGCCGGGTGGGCCGGCGGGCAACCTGATCAAGGTGATGCACGCAAACGGCATCGAAACCGGCTACGCCCACCTCTCGCGCTACGTCGCCGGCATCAAAGTCGGTGACAAGGTGAAGCGCCTACAAACGGTCGGCTACGTGGGCTCGACCGGACGCTCCACGGGGCCCCATTTGCACTTCAGCGCGCAGCGCGACGGCAAGTTCTTCGACGCGGAGACGCTGAATCTCGACGGCATGCGCGTGTTGAACAAGGATCAGCGCGAGCAATTTTTGCTCGTAGTCGCCAAGTACAACCCACTCTTGGATGCGATCATTTTGCCGCCGCCGCTCCCGGGCGCAGCCGCGCCGGCGAGCGCAGCCGCGCCCCCGAGCTCCGGAGTCGCGCCCGCGGCCAGCGCCGAAGATCCGAGCCTCGTGGAAGGCGCGGGCGAGCTCGACGATGCCGCCAAAGCTCCCGCCGCGCACAGCGCGCAGCAGGCCCCTGCCACGAATACTCCGGGGAATTCAGTGTATTTGAGCGACAAAGAGCTGCTCAAGATGCAGTCCGCGACGGACGAGGGTGAGGTCTCGGAGTAGACGAGAGGGTGAGCACGAACAAGCTGCCGTGAGGTGAAGCGTCTTCAACCCAGACGCTGCCGCCGTGTGCTTCGGCGATGTGCTTGACCAGCGCGAGGCCGATGCCGCTGCCGCGCACTTGCTTGCCGAACGCAGTCTTGCCGCGCACGAAGCGCTCGAAGATGCGCCGGCGATCGTCGAGCGGGATCCCCGAACCCTGATCGGTGACGCGGATCTCGATGCCGCCGTTCTGCTGCCGCACCGCGATGCTGACGAGCTCGCCATCTGGCGCATACTTGAGCGCGTTGTCGACCAGGTTGATGACCGCGATCTCGATCGCGCGTTCGTCCAGATCGACCAGCGGCAGACCATCGGCCACGCTGAGCTCGAGCGCTACCTGTTCACGTTCGGCGCGCACGCGGCAAGCCTCGACCGCGCGTGAGACCACCTCGCCCACGCGACCCGAGTTGAACTCATACGCCGCCTTGCCGCGTTCGACCTTGGCGAAGTCGAGCACGTTCTCGATCAGGGCGCCCAAGCGCTCGCTCTCACTGACGATGATTTGCAAGTATTGCCGGCGTTTTTCGTCATTTTCGACGCGACCGCTCTGCAACAGCTCTCCGAACATGCGCACGAGCGAGAGCGGCGTCTTCAGCTCGTGCGAGACGTTGGCCACGAAATCACTCTTCAGATTGGACAGCTTCCGTTCGCGCTCGGCAGCCACCAAGATCACGAACAGGCCTGCGATCACCACGATCCCCGACAGACCCACCAGCACCATTTCCAGGACGCGGCGCCGCGCGACCGCTGCCGCCAACTCTTCGGCCGAGGTCATGCTCACGTTCAGCGTCCACTTGTACAGCGTGGTCTCGAAGGGTCGTCCGAGGGTGAGCCCGCCGCGGCTCAGCGGCGGGCCGAAGACGATGCGGCCTTCACCGTCGACCACGTTGACGCGGCTCTGCTGCGCGTCCGAATACAACGCCGGAAATACGTCGTGGACGATGCGCGGCACGTCGTGCCAGACCACCACCAAGTAGTGCCGGCCGTCCTGCATTTGCTCCCAGTGGCTGAGCAGATAGGCTTGCCCGCGCACGCTCTTGTGGATGTGCCGAAGCTCCTCGATCGGTGTGCGCTGGAGCTTCATCTCGAAGAGCATGGCGTGCACCAACAAGTGAGTGAAGCGCTCGTGCTCGGGCCCCGGCGCGCGCGAAGCGACCGCCACCACGTCGCGCTGGGGTGAGCTCAGGTCGAGCAGCAGCACCGCGCGCACCGTAGGCGTCTGGAGCGCGGCAGACTCCAGCCATTTCGCGCCGAAACCCTCGCGCTCCCGCACGTCGATCACGGAGCGGACCACGTTGTCCTGCTCGATGATGCGCTTGTCCAAGCGATCGGCCTTTTCGTTGGCCAAGAGCAGAGTGGCCTCGATCACCGATTGCTCGCGTAGCTTCTCCAGCTGAAAGCTGGAACGGAACATCACGCCGGCCAAGACCAGCACTGCCAGCACGATCACTGGGAGCAGGAGGAACGTGAGCAAGCGCTCGCGTCTGGGTCGGTCCGCCATGACGGAAGGAGAGTAGCCGAGACCGAGCCGCGGCGCGCGCTAGCCGCGCGAAAGGACCACGTCAGCGCTCAAAACGATCGGCTTCTTGCTCAAAAACGCGGCGAATTGCTCGCAGATGTAGTCCAGCGCGTTCAGCTCGCTCTGGTGGAACGGGACGTCCCCGTACGGATTGGCAACTTCGATCAAGCCCAAGTATCGCCCACCGAGTTGCACGCCGCCACACAGCGCCGCGCGCGGACCAACGCCGAGCGCCTGCCAGCGCGGGCCATTGAAGCGCGCATCTTCCGCGGCGTTCTTCACGGACGTGGCGTGCGTGCTGCGCATCACCGACCTGACCAGCGGATCTTGATCCGACATGCGCTGCAAGAGGACGGTGTTTGCGTTTGGTCCCTTGGCGCGCACGACCACGAAGTGCCCGGTGTTGATGTCGAAGACGTGAATCAGCACGCCTTCACAGGGCAAGAGCTCGTTGAGCACGGACAGCACGAACTCCGAACCCTCCGCGACGTCATGCGCGAAGTTCAGCTCGTGCATGATCTCGAACAGCTCACCGATCAGATCCTCACCGGCGCGGCGACGACCCTCGGCCGCGATCCGCGGGCGAGAGGTTCGCTCGGCCGATGCGGGGTTCGCGGGCACGGGCGACACGGCCGGAGAGGACGCAGACTCGAAATTGAGCTCGAAGCTCGGCGCGGGCGCTGCCGCCGCGCTCGGAGGCACTTCGACCACCGGCGCGCGCGCGCCTTCTACAATCGACATGGGCGCTTCGAGCTGCGGCGGTAGCGCGACGGACGCGAGCGGAACGACCACGTCAGCAGCTGATGTGGACGCAGACGCGAGCGAAAGGGGTGCGACGGACGCGGGCGCGCGTGCTCCTTCCACGATCGGAAGGGGCGCTTCAGCAGCCGGTGTGGGCGCGGCGGACGCGAGCGGAATGGCCGCTTCGATCGCCGGCACGGGCGCGGCTTCGTCGATTGGAATTTCCACTTCCACCACGGGCGCGGGCGCGGCTTCGTCGATTGGAATTTCCACTTCCACCACGGGCGCGGGCACGGGCGCGGCGACCAAGGCTTGCGCCGGGGGCGGCGCGGAGGAAATCACCACGGGGGCCATCGGCACGACCGGCACCGAATCACGCAGCGCTGGTGGCGGGACGCTCGTGGCTGCGCCATTCGAGCGCGGCGCCACGGAGTCCGGCGCCGCCGGCACTCGTGACATGGGTGCCATGGCTTCCTCACCGAAGCCCGGGAAGGCCAACACGGGCTCGCCACGCCAGTCTTTCCAAGCGAAAGTAGCGAGCGGCGGGCGCTCCGGTCGACGCTTGAAGACGTGGTCGAAAACCGCCAGTTGTACGAACTTACCCGGCGGGCGATCTTCGATCGTGGCAAGCGTTGCCTGATAGCGGTCTCGAAGGAGTGCCTCGATTTCGTCGCGCGTTCTGCCGGGTTCCACGGCATACGCGAACTCCCGATACGTGATGGGGCTGTCCGGTCGCGGCTCCTCGGCGCGTTGGCGCACCAACTCGAAGCTCGGCAAGCGCGGCGGGAGCGGCGGGAGCGAGAGCGACTGAGGCGAGAGCGACTGAGGCGGGGGCGACTGAGGCGAGAGCGACT
>Ga0247760_1000353_pt1 | contig 50833 bp, 41 predicted proteins | sample UWRJL171409R4_FD_179936 | JGI IMG/M metagenome (GOLD analysis project Ga0247760, IMG submission 179936) | Plant litter microbial communities from Arlington Agricultural Research Station in Wisconsin, United States - UWRJ-L171-409R-4 | ecosystem: Environmental > Terrestrial > Plant litter >...
GCGACACCCCCGACGTCTCAGCTTCCGCGACAATCGCTGCCCACGACTCAGCATCTCGCTTGGCCATCGCCCGCGACAATCGCAGGTCCGCGTAGTCCCGCGAAGGCGTCCATTCCGGAACGGTTACCCATCCGGGTCACGCCGCCGAGCGGTAGTACGGCGAAGGCCCTGCGGACACCGTTACGCGGACTCCGCCCACGCCGGGGCGAGCGCGGCATGACGGGACAATGACCCTGTCGAGCCTGTCCCCGCGTGTCCCCTCCTGTCCCTCTGTGTCCCAACGCCCCTGATGACAAAAACACCATAAATGCCGTAAATTTACCGAATTCGCCCTCGCCCCGCGCACTCTTCTTAATCCATTGGCTTCAGGTTCAAGTCCTGAATGACCCACAAATTATCCTAGTTTCTCGGTCCGGCCGAGACAGCCGAGACGACGACGGCTCTCCTAGAAAGAAACTAGGAAGCAGCCATCTGTCGTACCTCCACGCTGACGCCAAGGTCAGCCAAGCGCTGTAGGAGGCGCGTGGTGGTCCTTGAGTGATGGCTCTCACTCACTTGATGGTGGGGAGGGTTGAAAAGTTCTTCAGGCACAGCAGCTTAAGAGCCGCAGTCTGTAATTTCGGAAACTCTTATACCCGTAAGCTCGCCGAATCACGAGCTTTGCCTTCCCGTTGAAGCCCTCGGTCCGGGCGTTGGTGAGGCGCGCAGTTCTGGGATGGCTTCCCACATCGGCACGAAGCCACCGAGCCCCAGTTCCGCGTAGGTGCGCGCCGCCCGCTTGTAGGCGTAGATCATCTGGCTTGAGCGGTGCCCAGTACGATCCGTGATCCAGGCTTCGGTCTTCCCGAGAGCCAGGCTCACCGTGACGAACGTTGCTCGGAGATCGTGCGCCCGGATGGCGAGACGTGACTCGTTCGCCTCAAACAGCTGCGATCGGGTCACCCCCGCAAGCTTGAGGTGGGTCCGAAGCTGCTCCGCAGCGGCAAATCGATCGACAGCCGCGCCCTGGAAGGCAGCGAGCACCGGGACCTTGGGCTTGCCGACAACGCCGGTGAGCTTCTTCCAGCGTGACATTGCTTCAACTACGCCGCTGTCGAGCGCCCAGGCCCGTGCGTCGTCCGTCTTGTTCTGGTCTAGATGTACGACTCCGCGTTCGAGGTCGAGGCTCGGTCGTAGACGCCGTGTCGGCCTCATGCGCGGAGAGCGCCCTCGTGACTGGTTGCCAAACGGCCTCCGCGGGCGGTGGCGCAGCGGGGGCCGGCGGCATGAGCGGGCGCAAGCGCCGGGGGAAGCGATGGCGGAAGCAGCGAGAACGGGGGCAGCTCGGACGCCGGGCTTGCCAGGAACGTCGGCGGGTGGTGGGGCGTCTGGCGCAGAGTCCTCTGGGTCGAGCGGCACGCCGAGCAGCGCTGGGGCCGCGGGGTCGAATGCTGGCGCAAGCAACGCAGGCACCACTGGGTCGAGCGGCGCACCAAGCAACGCAGGGTCCGTTGACTCGAGCCGCCCGCTGGCGAAGTTTGAATGCGCAACGGAGTGGACGGATGTGCCAGCGGACACGGACAGCGGCCCGCCGACAGAAGCCGCCGCGCAAGTGCAGCTGAGCTTGACGAACGGATTCCGCAATCTGCACGGGCAAGCGTGCCAGGAGCCGAGCGCATACGCTCAAGTGGTCATTCACAGCACGGCGGAGATCGTCACATCACCGATGCCCCAAACCGACCTGAGCGGAATCGTGACGTTCTCGGTGAAAGCGTCGAAGAAGCTTCATCGCATCCCGGTCTGGGTGACGGTGGACGAGCGTTTCACCACGAATCAGCTGGTACTCCTTCAACCATAGGCAGGCCTGTTCGCGCCGCGCGGGCTGTTGGTGTTCCAGCTCGATCGTCTCCACTTCGACGAAGGCGCCGCGGGCCCAGCGTTCGCATTACTTCCAATTAGGTCAACCGGTCGCGGACACCATCGGTCGGCATAGCAGGAGCACCGTGTCAGGTGCCTAGGATTAGCTTTCGCCGACAAACCGCGTGCAAGGCTACTGTCGTTTCCATGCCTGCCCAGCCGAGATCATCGTCAGCTAGAGCTCCAGCCTCAGCCTCAGCGCAACTAAAACGACTGCCGTCGAATGTACTTCGGTCGACCTAACTGCACGCTCACTCGCGTCGAATTTGAGTCACTCAAATCCGCGTAACACACATCCGCCGCCAACGAGCTGCGCAGTCTACTTGGGCGTAATAGTCATTTTGTCAGCGACCTGGCTCCCCGGAAGCGCGGCGCAGTGCGCTCCGAGCGGGCGATTGGTGGCACAGGGCGAACTGAAAGCTAAAAGACACGCCGCCAGGGACCAGTCGAGGTCGGAAGGCGGGTGACCCGCCCACTGCAGCCGCTGCCGCAGGCTGGCGAAGCTTGCCATTCGCAGCTCGGTTAGAATTTACGCAACCGAACGCAAACCTTTCCGCCGGCTTCGCCACGCGCTAATTCGTTCATTCGTTACGAATTTACGCAACCGGACGCAAAGCCTTCCGACTGCGTTGGACCACGCGCTAATTCGTTCATTCGTTACGAATTTACGCAACCGGACGCAAAGCCTTCCGGCCTGCTGCATGTCGATGACATCAGCGCGCAACTTCATTTGTTCTTGGATTGAAACGTGATGCTTCACGTCATCTGTTGTTGCGTGAGTTGCACGTGAAGGTGTATCTGCGCGAAGCGCAGCGCGACAAGCGTGCGTGTGAGTTGCAGTGCTGAAGGATTCGTCGCATTTGACGACAGCAACCCAACTGGCACGGCGCCGTAGGTGCTCGTGGCCTCCAAAGAATTTGTTAGAGCCACTCGCAGCTCAATCTGGTTTTCGTTTACTATGGTCGTGGACTAAGTTACTGGTTGGTCGGGCGAAATGATTCAAGAGACAACGGGACTGGGGGCACTTGCGGCTCACGTCTGCACTCAGGGCGGGAACTGTTCGTGCTTGGCTCAACTTGAGACGAGCGTCGGCGCTGACACCGGCGGTTTGCGTGGAAACTCGCGAGATTGCGACGGGGAATCCAACATCGCTCCGCCCAATCTCAACTCGGATTGCAGCTCGTGAAGCCACGACTTCTGCTGGCGTTGTTCGGTCTCGCATCGCTAATGGCGATTGCTTGCAATCGAACACCAACTCCTGACAAGTCGCGCTCGGAGGCGACGGTCCAACAGCAGATTGCGGCAGTCATCGCCTCAGCGGGGGCGGGTGCAACCGGTCCGAACTGCCTATCGGGCGGTGATCCCACATTGGGAATCGGGGGTGCCTTCGCTTGCACAGGAGCTCTCGCTGCTGCGACGTTTACCCGCGCAATTTGTGCGTGTGGGACCATTCAAGGGAGCAACGCGTTCATTACGGATGGATTCGATAGCAGCGTGGGTGGCCCGACGGGTGCGCTTGGGGGGGACGTGGCCGCCAATGCTGGCATTTTCTGGTCCGGCTCGTCGAACATCGGGGGTACACTATGGACGCCAGGGAACGTAACCTCGTCCAACCCTAGTGTTGTCCGCGGCAATCTGCGGCTCGGCAACACGTTGAGCGGCAGCGGGCTCTTCACGGTAAACGGCAATGCCTTCACCGTGAAGACCCTACCGGGCAACGCCAGGGTGCTCGGTACCACTACCAAGGTCACATCGGTGGCGACGCCGTGCGACTGCTCGAACAAAGTTCCCGTCGCATCAATCGTGGTTGCCCATCGGGCACCGGCCAACGACAATAGCGCACTCAACCTTTCGCCGACTGTCTTGGTTGGAAACAACCCGGCCAAGCTCGATTTACCGTGCGGCAACTACTATCTGTCGCAGGTTAACGCCGCACAGCCACTCACTATTGCTGTTCACGGCCATACGGCGCTCTACGTCGACGGAAATCTGCAGGCCAGTCAGACGCTCACCTTTCAAATCGATCCTGGCGCGACACTCGATACGTTTGTCTCCGGAAACTTCTCGGCAACACAGACACTTAACCTGGGCTCACTGAGCCGCCCCGGAAGCTGTCGACTTTTCGTTGCCGGTACGAGCTTTGTTGCGTCAGGAGCCGTTGCATACGGCTGCAACGTCTACGCACCGAATGCGCTCATCACCTTGGCCAACAATTCCGTGGTCTCGGGCTCGATATTTGGCGCGAATGTTCAGTCTAGCGGCAACGCCACCGTGCACTACGACAAGAGTATCCTCGGGGCAGGCTCGGAGTGCTGTTCAGTTGCCGGCTGCGACGATAACAATCCGTGTACGGCGGATTCGTGTAACGCTAACGGGACCTGCGCCCACGCAGCACTCGCCAATGGGACAACTTGTACTGACGGAAACGGGTGTACGAGTACCGACACTTGCCAGGCAGGGACGTGTACCGGCTCGAATCCGGTGGTGTGTACGGCGAGCGACCAATGCCATGTGGTCGGGAGCTGCAATCCGACGACGGGCGTTTGCTCCAATCCCATCGCAAGCAATGGGACTACGTGTAACGACGGAAACGGCTGCACGCAGACGGACAAGTGTCAGGCCGGGGCGTGCACTGGGTCAAACCCCGTAGCGTGTACCGCGAGTGATCAGTGCCACAGTGCGGGCATTTGCGCACCGTCGACGGGCGTCTGCTCCAATCCCGCCGTTGCCAACGGTACAAGCTGCAACGATAGCAACGCTTGCACCGTCAGCGACAAATGCCAGGTGGGCGTTTGCCAGCCCGGTGCGCCCGTCCTCATAGACGACATTAACCCGTGCACAGTGGACTCGTGCGACCCGACGACCGGCGTCAAACACCTGACCGTTGCCCCTGGGACATCGTGTGCAGATGGCAACCTTTGCAATGGCGATGAGACCTGCTCTGAGGCTGGGACGTGCTCGATGGGTATTCCCCTGGTCATCGACGACGGGAACCCTTGCACGTCTGACAATTGCAACGCGGTGACAGGCGTCAGCCATGTCCCGACTCCCATCGGCTCCTCGTGCTCGGACGGCAACGTCTGCAACGGCGGCGAAACTTGCAATGGCTCTGGCGGCTGTTCGCTGGGTGTGCCCCCTGCCGTCAACGATGGCAACTCGTGTACCACCGACAGCTGCGATCCGGTTGCCGGCGTCAAGCACACTCCGCTGAACTCGGGCTCCTCGTGCTCGGACGGGGACGCCTGTAACGGTCTCGAGCTGTGTGACGCCAGCGCGTCGTGCTCAAGCGGCAGTCCGCCGGTGATCGACGACCAGAATCCATGTACTTCGGATTCTTGTGACAAAACGGCCGGTGTTTTGCATGTGGCGATGCCTATCGGCTCGTCGTGTTCGGACAGCAACGCTTGCAACGGCGCGGAGACCTGCGACGCAGCTGGCTTCTGCGCGCTCGGCGTACCACCGCCCGTCGACGATCACGAGCCGTGTACCGCAGACTCGTGTGACCCTAGCACCGGTGTTCATCACACGCCGGTTGCCGGTGGCACCTCGTGCGACGACGCGAACGCATGCAACGGGAGCGAGAGTTGCGATGGCGCGGGACAATGCGCTGCGAATGCCCCTCCAGTCATCGACGACAACAATCCGTGCACCGTCGATTCCTGCGATCCCGCGCAGGGCGTCAAGCACGTAGCAGTCAGTGACGGCTTCGGCTGCGATGACGCGAACCAATGCAACGGTCACGAGGTTTGCCACGCAGGTGCGTGCCTCGCGGGTACCACGCCAACCTTCGACGACGGCAATCCTTGCACCGCGGATAGCTGTGACGAAACGACCGGCATTGTGCATGCTGCACTCACGGGACAAACTTGCGATGATGCCGACGTATGCAACGGCGTCGCGACCTGCTCCGCTTCCGGCCAATGCGTCCCGGGTGACTCCCCCATTCTCGATGACGGCGACCCTTGCACGGTGGACGCCTGTGATCCCATTGGGGGACCGACTCATGCCTTGCAGCTCGCTGGAACGGCATGCGGTGTTGGTGACGTGTGTACTGGCTTCAAGGCCTGTAGTGCGAGCGGACAATGCCTGCCGAGCCAGCCTCCCACTCTCGACGATGGGAATCCCTGCACCGTAGATAGTTGCGATCCGACGCTCGGCGTGACGCATCACCCCAGCGCGGTGGGCAGCGCCTGTGGCGGCCAAGGCAATGCGTGCGAAGGCATTGGTGAATGCGATGGCGCCGGCCAATGCGTCGGTGGACAACCCGCAGTCATTGATGATGGAAATGCTTGTACGGTAGACAGCTGCGACCCGCAGTTGGGGCCCAAGCACGACCCGATCGAAATCCCGAGCGACGGCGATCCGTGCACGGTAGAGGCATGTGACCCAGTTCATGGGCTGACTCAAGCCCTCGCCGAGCCTGGGACGTCTTGCCTCGAGTCCACGAGCGCCTGCGAGGCAGCGATTTGCGACGTTGGTGGGGCCTGCCTCAAGAAGTCCGTGCCGGGCTTCGACGATGGCGATCCGTGCACGAATGACGTTTGTGACCCCAAGACGTTTTCGGTGACGCACGTGCCTGCGGCTGCCGGTACGGCATGTTCGACGTCGCCAGGCCTTTGCGGCTCGAAAGGCGTGTGCACCGACCAAGGTGATTGCAAAGAGGTCGAGCGCGGCCCTGTAATCGACGACGGCAACCCTTGTACAGTCGACGTGTGCGATGCGCAAAGCGGCGTTGTGCAGCATACTCCGACGCCCCCGGGCGGCGCGTGCAACGACCGCGACGTCTGCAACGGCTTGGACGCTTGCGATGGCGCCGGCAAGTGCATGCCCATTGCCAGCCCGACGGCAGCTATCGACGACGGCAATCCCTGCACCATCGACATTTGTGACCCCGTGTTAGGCGTGACGCACGCCGCAGGGCAACCTGGCATCGCTTGTGGCACGAGCCTATTTTGCGATGCGTTGGGCAAATGCGCGCCGGCCATCCCGGACAACTGCGTGGCGTATTGCACGCAGAAGGCGACCGTTACCGGCAATCAGGTGACTTACGAGCATTGCAGCCGACAATGTGCCGTCGATGTGAGTGGTCCCTGTGCGCCGCAAGGTACAGATTATTTGACCTGCGCCGTGCCAAACATGGATGCCAGCACCGCCGACCCTGCTCAATGCTCGGGCGAGAAGTCGCTGCTCGATACCTGTCGCTCGACGTGCCAGGCAGTCTTCGGAAGCCCAACGGTGACGCCTGCGCGGCGAGCCTGCGCGATATACTCCTGCTCCCTGGAGACTGGCCTGCATGTCGAGAATCGGCCGGTCGGCAGTGACTGCCAGAACCCTTACAGCTGCGCTCGGCCAGGAAAGTGCGACGACTCTGGAGAATGTATCACTCCCGGCAATTTCCCGATGTGGTCGGCCTGCGCCGGAGATCCGCCTAGCAGCTTCGACTACCCAGTCTACGAAGGCCCCGGGTATTGTTACGACCAGATCTGCTTGGGAAGCACACCGAACCCCTGCTGGGACCATGCGGTAGGGGTGGCATACCCCGAAGGCACGTCCTGCTCGCTGGGCCCGTGCTCGTTGCCAGGGACCTGCGATCGCCGCGGTATCTGCTCCGCCGTGCCGCTGGTGAATGGCACGAGCTGTGACGACGGCGATGTTTGCAACGGCGTTGCCCGCTGTGGCGACGGCAACAACCGTTGGACCTGCAAGCCTGGCACTCCGGTCGCCAAGGAGGACTTCAACGTATGCACGGACGACGTGTGCGATCCGGTCAGTGGCACGGTGTCCCACTTGGCAAGCGTTGGCGCGACTTGCGACGATGGAGACCTGTGCAACGGCACTGCCGAGACTTGCAGCGCCGCGGGCACGTGTGTCCCGGGTGTGCCAGGACCGGTGGTGGAGGACGGTAACCCATGCACGTGGGATTACTGCGACGGCGGCATCGTCTATCATGAACCGTGGTCGACTACCTGCAGCGACGGTAACGTCTGCAACGGCCTCGAGACTTGCCAATCAGGTGTGTGCACCCCCGGCACAGCGATCGTTTTTCCGAACGACGGCAACTTGTGCACGACGAAGAGCTGCAATCCCGTCAGCGGTCTCGTGATCACGCCCAAGCCCCTGGGGACGTCCTGCAGCAATGGGAACGCGTGCGATGGCGCCGAGACCTGCAATGGCGCGTCTACTTGTGTCGCCGGTCCTGTTCCAGCGGTCGATGATCAGAACGTTTGCACTAAAGACAGCTGTAATCCGACTACCGGCGTTGCACACGCGGTCAGTTGGCCGGACGACGGCAATCCGTGCACGACCGCCGTGGCCTGTGATCCGCTTGGGGGCTCGACTCAGGCTCCGTCGTCCGTGGGGACCTCGTGCTCCGACGGCAACGCATGCAACGGCAGCGAAACCTGCGATGGTCAGGGTGCTTGTGTCGCAGTCAACGTTCCCAGCGTCGATGACCACAACCCGTGCACCGTGGACACATGCGACCCCGTGACAGGTGCGTCGCACGCTTTTGCGCTCGGTGGTGCGGCCTGCGATGACGGAAATGTCTGCAACGGTCACGAACTGTGCGACGGCAAGGGCGCGTGCATGGCAGGCAATGCGCCTCCCACCGATGATGGGCAGGCTTGCACCGTCGACAGCTGTGACGCAGTTCAAGGCGTGCGCCACCTGTGGTCAGGGGATCCGAGCTGCACCGTCCTACGTCCGACGTGGACCAACCTCGCGTCGAGTGCGCCCAGCCCGCGTGACAGCGCAAGCGGCGCATTCGCCGACGTCACTTCAGAGTTTGTAGTAGTTACGGGCGACAACGGCGGCGCGCTTTTGGCCGACACCTGGCTCTTCAACACCCAGACGGGACGATGGCGACAATCCAATGCAGTGGGCCCGACTGCTAGGGCTGGTGCTGCGCTGACCTACGACAGCGCTCGAAAGCGAATTCTGCTTTTCGGCGGCCTCAATGGGCCAGGTGGAACCGCTCAGTTCCTCACGGATGTCTGGGAGTACGATCCTGTGATTGACGTCTGGACTCCTCGCGCGCCTAACGGCATCGCGCCCGCTGCCCGTGCATACGCCGCCGTTGCATTCGACGTCCAGCGCGGCAGCGCCCTACTGTTCGGTGGCATAGGCGCAACGAACTTCGCTGATACATGGGAATGGAGTTCGTCCGGCGGAACATGGTCCCAGCTTGCTACGTCAGTCGGCCCTGCTGCACGGGCGAACGCAAGCATGGCCTACGACTCGTCGACGGGACACCTCACGTTGTTCGGTGGCGCGCCGTACTCAGACAGTGCGCCTGGTCAGCCCTTCGCCGACACCTGGGATCTCGATCCGCAATCGGGCACCTGGACGCGCTCCACGAGCGTGGCAGGTCCGGCTGCTCGCACCGCACACGGGTTGGTCTTCGACGCTTCGCTCAAAGCGTTTACTTTGTTCGGTGGTACTGGGACAACTCGGGCGGCTCTGGGCGACTCTTGGCGGTATACCCCGGCAGACCAGCGATGGTCGGCTCTCGGCTCTGGGCCGCCTGCGCGCGCCGGACACGTGATGGCATACAGCGCGGCCCAGCACTCCGTCTTCATGGGCATGGGTCTCAGCTACTCGAACTCGGGTCTGTTCACTCCGCAGTTCTCGGACATATGGCAGTACAGCTCAGCGACCGATGCCTGGTCGAACCGCGGCCCGGCGGGTGCGCCCCTCAGGCTCTACCCGGGCATTGTATACGACGGACGGCGCCGGACCCTAGTTGCACTCGGGTCTGCACCCGGTGTTCGCCGCGATTTCGTGTGGGAGTACGATGACCAGACCGATCGCTGGCGCCAGAGCGATGCCAACTTTGCCGAAGGGCGCATTGCAGCGCCGTTCAGCGCTGGTCCGACACTGTATGATCCTATTCGGGGCGTTGATATTGCGGTGATGACCGTCGATGTTCCGCTGCTCGCTTTTTGGAATGGCAAGCCGCTGACGACTCGCACTTTCGAATGGAACGGGCTCAATTGGCGCAGCGGTTGTGCAATCGACGGGCTGCCTCAGTACGGCTCGGTCGTCTTTGACCCGGTCCGCTCGAAGGTCATCAAGTTGTTCGGGCGGACCGTGAACCTGGCCAAGCAAACCAGCGCTTATCCGGCGGCTTTCACGGAAATCGATCCCGCTACGTGCGAGCAGAAGGCAGTCCTGACGGACGGCTCACAGTTCTGGCCGTACGGTCGTGAGGGAGCGGGCGCCGCGTGGGACTCGCGACGCGATCAGGTCTTGGTCTTTGGCGGTCAGCTGGTTGGCGATTTCTCCACGAGTCACCTTAACGACACTTGGCTGCTCACTCCATCGACACGCGCATGGAAGCGCCTAGCGGTCAGCGGTGCATCACCTCCACCCGCGGCGGGCCGATCCTTGACCTACGACCCGGTCCGCGATCGATTCGTCTTACTCACCGCGCGCGACACCTGGGAACTCAACCCAACGTCTGGTCAATGGGCTCAGGTTGCCGTCGGTGATGGCCCCGCAATACCGGTTCCGCTGACGCATTCTTTCGATTTGCAGTCTTCGATGACGTTCGACGCGGTTCGATCTTCCGTTGTCGCCATCGATCCAGATTCCAATCTTTGGGATTGGGTAGGCAGCGGGTGGCACAAGCGCGAGTCGGTGGCCGCGCCGAGCGCTCGCAGCGGCATGGCTGGCGGCTGGAGTACGGCAGACAATTACGCGGTCGCCTTCGGCGGTTTGAACGGAAACGGCCGGCGCACCTTCCTCGGCGATACTTGGATTTGGAAGGGCGGCTGGAAGTTGCTGTCATCTCCGGATGGCAACGAATCCCCAACCGACTTCAATCCAGACCGTGGCTACGCGCCGTCGCCACGGACAGGCCACGCACTCGCCGTTGGATTTCGGACTTCCCGCGGCGCTTCTCGGGGTGTGCTCTTCGGTGGCGAAACCACTTCGGGGCTCCTCGCTGATACTTGGATTTGGCAGGGTGAGAAAATGGCGTGGAGGCGTGCCGCAACGGCCTGGACGCCACCGGCACGAACCGGACACGCCATGGCACAGGTTCCAAATTGGGGTGTTTTACTCTTCGGTGGCAAACAAGCCGATGGGTCACTGGCGGACAACGTCAACTTGCGATTCTCGTTCAACGGCGATTCTTCTGGCAATTGGGACTTCGTGCAGCAGAACGACAATCCCTCGCCTCGCTGGGGCCACGCCATGGTTACTGACTCGTTGCGCAACAAGGTCATTCTTTTCGGCGGCAAGGCGGGGACGACGGTGCTGGCAGAAACGTGGGAATTCGATCCGACCGCAGCTCGCCCTTGGAAGAAACGCGCGCCGCTTCAGTCACCCCCCGCGCGATTCGGTCTCCAGCTTACGTTCGACGAGGCCCGTGCGCGTGTCGTAATGACTGGCGGCTCAGGGGCATCGTCGGACAGTACTTTCGATGACACTTGGGAATGGGACGACGCTGGCAATACTTGGCGCGTGCGCGACCCAGAGCGCAAGCTTCCGCCCCGTGTCGGTCACGTCGCTTTCTACGACGGCGGCGCGCACCAACTCACCGTCTTCGGCGGGTTGCAGTACCAGGCCCAAGGAACCTCGACATTTGCCTACGGCGATACGGTCGCGTTCCTAAAGGCCAGCTCGTCCGGTGATGGCGCGGCCAAGTTCCCCGTCGGAGCGGGTTGCTTCAACCACGGCGACTGCGCTTCCGGCACCTGCGTTGACGGCTACTGCTGCAATACGGCGTGTAGCGGCCAGTGTTCGGCGTGCAACATGCCAGGCCTTGAGGGCCAGTGCTCTCCGGCTCTAGGTGCACCCCGTGGTGGCCGACCGGCATGTGCCGGCGCCCAAGATGACTGCGGCCAATGCGGCGGAAATGACCTCAACTCTTGCGGAAGCGCCAATGGCGCCGCGTGCAGCAAGGATGGCTGTTTCGACGGACAGTTCTCGACTTCGGGAGTATGTGCCGACGGTACTTGCTCGGCTGGGGCGGTCTCTTGTGAGCCTTATGGTTGCAGTGAATATGGCTGCAACAATCAGTGCGACACCAACCGTCCTTGCTATTCGAACAAGTATTACTGCCTCGAAGGGGCTTGCTACCACCTGGCCTTCATCACCGACCTAACGGTCAGCCCCGCGGCGCCGGTGTTCGGGCAAGACGAAATCTCCATAGAAGTTCAGCTGACGACGGACCCGCAAGGCCCCGGTGCCTCGGTCAAGTACTCGTACGATGACGGGGGGAATACCGTTGTTGTGTGTGGGTCAGACACCTCCTGCTACTGGACCCCGCCCCATGCGGGACAATTTCAGTTCCACGTTGAAACCAAATCTTACTACTCTAGTGGCGCCTACGATGATCGCCGTGACTTCCCCGTCACTGTGGGAGAAGCACAATGAGCACGTCAAAGGCTCGCTTGCGGCAGACGCTGGCCGTCGCTTTTTCAATCGCGATCAGCGTCGTGATTGCCGCGACGGTATACCACTACACGCGGCTAGCTCCGCGCTCCTTCGTGCGTGAGCTCGTCGCCCGTGTGCCAGCTGCGCGGGAGATTCTGGCGTTCAACGGCAAAGGCTTTCAGCGCTCGCGCGGCGGTGGACTGCCTAGCGATGTCAGCGCGGTGCACGATGGTGACCGCTCGCAAAGCATCGTGGCAGAGGCACCGGCCCTCGCTGATGGCTCCTTTCACGTTGGCGCCAGCGGCTCGGATTCGCGAACCGCGATCACACTCCAAGGCGCGGCCAACGTCCCGGCGCTGCTTGAGCACGGCGTGGTCGTCTATCGCTCGGCGTACCCCGATACCGACGTGATCGCGGTGCGCGACCCCGGGCATGTGGAGCTCGCTTACGTCGTTCACAACGTTGAGCATGCGCCGGCCCTGGTACTCGATGTGGCCCCCCCCGAGTCGGGCGGCACGGTTTCGCGTGAGCCGGGAACGGGAGCGATCATCGTGCGCGCCGCCACCAAACGCCCGACCCTCCGGATCGAGCCCCCAATCGCCTTCGATCGGGCGGGCCATCGCCGAGTCGGTCGCTATGACCTCAAGGGCACTAGCGTTCGTCTCGATATTTCGTTGGACGGCCTAGTGCCGCCAGTCGTCGTCGACCCTGCGTTCGCAATCCCGCTTTGGTCCGTCCTCTCAGACGGGCGCGCTCCTGGAGCTGTCGTTTACAACCCAGCCTCGGGTTCTCGGGAGACCCGCGTCTTCTACGATCCCCAGAGCGCATCGACGATCCTGACGCGCCCGATCCGGTCGCAGCAGTTCGAGGACTCAACTGGCTGGTTCGCGCAGTTGTCTCGGCCTCAAGCTCGCTATATCTCACCAATAACGCGCATGCCTGCGGCGGGTGGCCCCAGCATTACTCTGGCGCAGCGTCTCGACTGGCAACGGACATTCTACACCGAGAGCGAGACTTGGAAGTGGGCCAATAGCAAATGGTCGTTACTCGACTCGGCGGGCCTGCCCGGACGCATCGATCCCGCATTGGCGTTTGATGCGACCCGCCAGAAGGTGATCATGGCAGGCGGTCAGGCCACTACGGACTTCGCCTGCAGCACCATCGACGGGTACGGTGGCGCATTTACTTTTCGAACCGGCGAACAATGCACCGCATACCCCGATACGGGAGTCTACGAGTTCGACGGAGCCACTTGGACGAACAGGCCGATTACCGGAGCGCCGCCGCCTCGTGTACGCAATAGCCTAACGAATTTCACCGGCGGCATGCTTCTGTTCGGCGGTAGGCGCATTGGCGGTTACAGGGATTCCTTCGGCACCCTCCCGTATGGTCCGCCATTCCCCGACAGCATGGCAGAAGAAGTCTTGAACGACACCTGGTTCTACGACGGCTTCAGTTGGCAGCCGCGGCCGACCAATTATCCGCCCCCAGCGCGCGAGTCGCCGCGCCTCGTCTTTGACGCAACTCGATCCCGCGCGGTCCTGGTTGGTGGCTACTCAGCAACGGGGGAGGATAGCTTCGATCTGTGGGAGTTCGATGGAACCGATTGGATCCGGCGCTTTGCGGTAGACGACCCGACCTTACCTCTCTCGCTGCGCGGGCGTACCGGCGAACTCGTTGCATGGAACCCTGCTCGAGGCACGACACTGATTCTTGGCGGGGTCGCCAAGCGTCTCGATGCCTGCACCTTGAGCGAATCGGACATTCGTGTTCAGTCCCAGGTGCCGGCACGGAAACAAGCGCTCACTGAGCTTGGTTGCTTTGGCGGCTACGTGCATGACTCATGGGAATGGGATGGCGCGACCCTGCGACAGCTGACGCGCGTTGCCTTCGGCGGCTATGTCGGACAGATGCCGGTGTTCCGCCAGATCACCGAGCAGGCTGGGTGGGGTGGCGGTACGAATCCGCAGCCGGTACCGACCCCGGTGGAAGGCGGGAAGACGCCGCGGCTCCCGTGGCGCTACGACGCCAGTCCCAATCATTTCCAACTGCGCTCCGCGCTCGAACGCGCGCACACGCAGGATGCGACCACAAGAGCGCCGGTTGTCGCTCGCTCGGGAAGTGCAGTCGTCGCCGCAGCGCCGACGACCGCGGTGAGCTTCGTCTCCCCGCTGTTTGCGAGTACCACTTCTCCGCAGATGTCGTTTGACACTGCACGTGGCGTCGCGACTCTATTCATGCCCGAAGATGGCCGGATCTTCGAGACCGACGGTAAGACTTGGGTCGATCGCAGTCCGATTTCGTCGCCGTTCGCCAGCGGCGGCAACGATTTCTTCGGTGCCGCTTGGGACTCTACCGCGCAGCGCATCCTCCTGTTCGACCCGATCACGGCCTCGACGTGGGCCTATGGCGAGATTGCCGGTTGGTCGAAGTTGAATCCCGTCACATCCCCGCCCGTCTGGACGGTTGACCCGAGTGTGCGTCGGGAACGAGACTTAGAGCGCGAGCGCTCTTCGTCGTTGGCCGTGAACAACGTCGCAGCCGTTGCCAAACAGATCCCGCACGTAACTTACGATCGCGCGCGATCGCGCGTGGTCATGCTTTACCGTGACAGCTTGTGGGAGTTCGATGGCGCGACCTGGGAGCAGAAATCGGCGCCTCCAGGCTGGGCGAGTTGCACGGCCGCCACTCTGATCGCATACGACGGAAGGCGCGCCAAGACGGTCGCCGTTGGCTGCAAGACACCGGGCGAGACCATGGAGTGGGACGGCAGTTCCTGGACGGGACCGCTGGCCAGCCCATACAAAAACTTGGTCTATCGCAATGGCGTCGCGCCTGCATTTACCTGGTATGGGACGCTGCAATTGACTTGGGCGCATCCCAATGCCCTTTTCGAGTCCACCCTCAACGCTGGCGTGTCCATGCTCGATTCGGGAGGCGTGATGCGCACGTGGGACGGAACGACCTGGCTGGCCGGCGCAGCGGTCGACGAAGGCTACAGGACGGATTGGGGCCAGGGCGCTGTAGACCCGGCCGTATTTTACTCCGAAACTATGTCCGGGCTGCCGCCGAACGGCTCGCACAGCATCGACACCGGCGAGGCGGTGGGGGCCCACGTGGACTTCATGCCGCTCAGCTTCTTCCCGCCGATGATCGAAGACCCCGCGCACGGTCGCATCCTCGCGTTTCGCGATGGAGCAACCGGCATGCGCGAGTGGCGCCCGGGCGCTACTCGGTTCGATCAAGTGCCGCTCGGTGACTTATTTCGGGACTTCGGGAATCCGACCGACCCGTACGGGATCAGCGCGACACGGGTACATCCGCACCCGTTCGAGCTACTCTCGGCCGAACACATCTACCTTCGCACCTCGAGTGACCCCGCGTCGCGCGTCATGGAGGCCACGTTCAATGGACCTAATGTTGCCCTACCCGGTGGCCCGCCCAAACCCGGCGATGGTTGGCGCATCCCCGAGAGCGAGGTGAACAATCTATTTTGGCCGTTCCGGCTGTTCGTCGATCCGGTCTCGCAACGCATTCGCGTGCTGACTCACCGCGGAGCCGTCTGGGAGCTCGGCGCCGAAGTGCGCCAGGGTCTGGGCGATGCGTGCACCGCTGACGCCGATTGCACGGTGGGCTACTGCATCGCGAGCCTGAAGCACCCGGGAACCAACGTCTGCTGCAATCAGAAGACCTGCGGTAGCTCCGCTTGTCAGACGTGTGAAGGCGACACGCCCGGCGTGTGCCAGAACGTCCCGGCGGGGCAACCAGAGCCCTACGCGCGTTGCGGCAGCGGCGATTGTGCCGGTCTCTGTTCGGGGCAAGCCAGTTGCGTTTTTGCGGGAGGACAAGCCTGCGGCGCCGGGGCCTGCGCCTCGGGGGTCTTTTCCTCGGCGAGCGCGTGCAGTGCCACCTCTGCATCGTGTATCCCCGCCGTAAATGCGAGCAGCAATTGCCCGGGCGGACTCGGCTGTGCGACCGCCACCAGCTGCCTCACGCACTGCTCGACGAATTCAGATTGCGCCGACTCCCGCGACATGTGTTCGCCCAACGGCAACACCTGCGTTCCGAACCCACTGTTCGAATATTCCTGCAGCGACGGCAGGCTGAGTAAACGCGGGCAACCTGGCAGTGCCGCATGTGCCGGGGCGCTCGGCTGCGCAAGTGCTACCTCGTGCAAAGCTGCGTGCACCTCACGCACGGATTGCCAAAGTCCGTTCCAACAGTGTGGGGGCGATCATCTGTCGTGTGTCTCCGACGCTGTGTCCATCGTAGCCTCGCAGCGCGGTCTCACGCCGTCGACTTGGAAACCTCAAGTAAGACGAACTCCGCAAGAGCTCGCTGACAAGCTCGCAGCTGCTGGTTACCCCAAAGACGAGGCCGGCAACATCATCCTCGACACCGGGCCCACGGCAGGCGTCTCTCTGGCATTCAACCCCCACATCTTCACGCCACAAGACGGCTTTCGCGCATGTACGACTCGGATTCGTGTCTGTCGAGAACAGACCAATCAGTTGGATGCCTGTGTGGCTGCTGCGCCACGCTGCGTTCTTGACCACGCGAGCGTCGATGACCCCGCGGGCTTCGACTGTTGCCCGAGCCAATGTCTGCTCGAGTACTTCGACAATCGCACCACTCAAACACCGGCCATCTCGATGCTCAATGTCGTGAGCGGCACTTGCTATCCCGGTCTCAGAGAGTACCTCCTCCAGGAGAACAGCCCGTGACGCTTCGTCGCCTCAGCGGCCTCGCCGCATTGATCTTTGCCTTTGTCGTGCCCGCCACCCGGGCGGTCGCGTGGGACTCAGAAACGCGCGATCGGCAACACAATCTCAACGCACAGCCCGGTCACTACGCCCCTCAGTTCTATCCGGGCGACGCTCGAAAGTGGATCCTCGAGGTAGCCAAGGATCGCATCGGTGACCTCGAAGTTGGCGGCCCTTCAGATCTGGGCGTGAACACTTTGTATCAGTGCCCCGCCGACTTCGATACCACCCAGGATTTTACTAGTTGTTCGATCGGCAATGGTTACGATCTCGGAGCGGCGCGATGGGGTTGGCTCAATATACGCAAAGCTGCTGATTCGGCTGAAAAGAGCGAACACTTTCTGATCGCTCGCGAAGCAGCGCGCCAGGCTGGGTTGCTGAGCACCGCCATCTTCAGACCATTCTTCGTACGATACCAAACTCCGAACGCGCGCGTCGCGTCTCCGACGCTTTTAGTCAAAAACGGCGGACCATACCTGCGCGCGATTGAATCGAAATTGGTGGTGGGTCAAAGCTGGATCCCAACTCCGCTTGGCGCTGGAAAGGCGCACGCCGTGCGTGAGGTTTCGCTGCTGGAGCTCACGCAACTTCCCGACTGGTCGAACAGCGTTGCTGATTGGGCTGCGGGCAATGAACTCTGCCCATTCACGGATATGAATGGAGCCTTCGATGCGACGCATTCATCGGTGGAGGCTTGTCACCGTTTCGAACTCGCGATGGGCGCGCTCAATGTCACTCACTTCGCGCCGCTAAATCGCCAGATGTGGAAGCACTATCACCGCTTGGCAAAATTACGCATGGCCGAATGCGAGAATCTCGCGCCGTTGAAGTCGCAGTTCTACGGTGATCGCTACAACCTCGCGGGACAAACTTTGCGCTCCAACGAGCCCCGCGTGTCCGCGGACGATACCGAGGTGCATGAGTGTGAGCGTGAAGCCATGGTCTATGAAATGTTCGCCCAGCACTTCATGCAGGACGCATGGGCGACGGGACATATGTGGAAGCGTTGGGGTCAACCGACCCTGAGTGGGTTTCCAGACAACTTCACTTTGCTTAATTCGACTGGACCGGACTATGGGGCGGATGAAGTTGCACCTCGACGGGCGACGATTGCGTTGCTCGTCGCCGCCCTTGGCGGCACCGTGCATGGCGCAAAACCGGTCATCATCGAGCAGCTGAAGGGGGCATTGGGGGACTATGCCTATCTTGCGCTAAACCCACTTGTTACAGACGATCCACTCAATGCGCCAAGCTACGACATCTACAACAGCTTCTCCGGCCCGCCAATAGTGCATAAGAAGGTTCAGTGGCTCGACTCTCTGGGTCAACCGCATCCAGGGGCTGGTGATTTCTTTTGGAAGCCCGAAACACACCCGCAGGGCGCAGTCAGTTATTCGGAGGGGTTCTCGAAGCAACGGGAGACTTTGATTCTCTGCACTGCTGCTTCGATGTACGATGCCTACCGTACAAGTGGGGGAGATGATACTAATCGAGCTCACGGCGCAGGAAATCACGAGCTCTGGCCATTGGGCTTTCAGCAAACGCTCGACAATCTCAATGATGACAGTGTCAACAATCCGTGCTGGGATCACTGGGCGAGCAACGAATCCATGCGCGCCGCGCTCGGTATCGACGTGGTTTATCAGAACGACGCGATCTCCCTAAGTGGTTTGACATTCATCGCTAACTGGCTCGTCTTGGACAACCGGGCCGCGCAAGTCGGTTTTGTGAAGGATGATGGCCCGCCAGCGGCCGTGCACTCTCGGAACGTGTTTCTCGATCGTCTCCGAATTCGGATGATTACCGATATGGAGAACATTCGCGAAAGCTATGTTGGCAACTTCAAGGACAACCCGAACGGAACCAAGTCTGCCCGCGGACTCGACTCGCTCAACCAACCGCTCTCGCTGATTAACACATTTCCTATCGCAGACCCGGATCCCGGGACCGAAATCACGGATCTAATTCCCTACGTCGACCAGTACCTGCCACAAACTCCAGGCGATACCGATCCTGCACTGCCCGACACCGAGCTCAATTCTGCGGTCTCTCGTATGTTTTGGCGCGGAAATATCATGCGCACTTGTCAAGAAGGGCCCGGAACGGATGGCTCTCAGCTCTACGGTTTGCGTGCGCGCTGCATTGCGGCAGCCCCGAACGGTGGCAGTGACGCGGATGCGTGCACGGCATGCGTCAACCTGGCCGAAATGCTGATTCCCTATTGTTCCTCCTACAAGCACCTCGGGCCATCGAAGTGCAGCTCGATCGGAGCGGGGAGCGTGAGCGGCTTACCTGGGTGGTGGTACGACGCCGAGGGCCGTTGGGACGGCAAGATGGGCCCTGACTTACCAAGGATAAGTGCCGACTCTTGCGCTCCCCCGCACACCGTCGCATTGGATTGGTGCACTGGGACACAGGAAGGCAGCAATGCGGACTACTGGGTCGGGCAGCCCCAGAGTTTTCTGTGCGACACCGATCCTATCCTTGGGCCAACCTATGTGTCGTACGGAACGCTCGGACATCGGGTAGCGAAGGTGCTCGCCGAGACCAGCTATCAGACAGGAACATGGATTCCGCAGATGGTGGTTGCCACCGAGCAGACCACCACGACATTTGCGGGCGCGGACCCCTGCGACTATTCAACGCGACTCGACGAAGAACATTCCTACGACTACATTCTCAAGGGATCGCACGTCGTGTCGGGCAATCACCTCCAGCTATTGCCCTTGGCAGGGGGGCTGGGGGCATTTTTGAAGGAGCGCAACGAAGGGCGACAGGCCTTCCCTGAGTACCCCCGTTGCGGCACGATTCAGCGCTCGTTCGGCGTGAATCGCAGCTGTGCGGAGGCTGCTGGCGCCCTTGGGATGTCTTTGTCGCCTAATCCCCACGATCCCCTCGCGATTCAGAGTATCAATGGGAACGCGAACGGCGGAAATGAGACCTGTTCTTTCAACATGAAGCGCGAGTTCATGATTTGTCCTTATGGGTTCTCTTGTGCTGCGGGTGGCGAGTGTGTATCGGGTAGATCTGAGCCAACAGTGGTGCTGATCTCGCCGCGGAAGGCGGCGCCTGTCGGCCCGTGAACATGTGCTGTAGGCTTCTGATGAACCATGATCCCCCGTCTCTGGAGCTGCACTTCTCATCCACAGCTTGAATGGCTTGCGCTTCCGTTCAACCCGATTGTGCTCCTCGGGCTATTTCTATTGACCGCTGCTCTGCCCGCGAACGCTTCGTGGTCCTTTCGCGCTCTTCGGCTTTGGCAGACTTTGCTCGCGGCAGTGCTGGGCAGCATCGCCCTGATCGCACTCGCCGCCGGAGTTTCGCGAGCGCTTGGTGGTCGCGGCAACCCAGTCTTCGTCTCGGCTCGCTATGTCTTTCCCGTTGCAGCATGGGCAGCGGTTGCCGTTGGACTAGCATGGGGAAGCCGCAGTGCGCAGCGGGTCGACACGTTAGAGCAAGGTGTGCAGCGGGTCGGCCCTACGAGGCTGCTCATCCGAGTCTCCGCCGTCTTGGCGGCACTTCTACTCATGCTGATCGTTGCGCGGCAGTTCATTGCTGACTTTCAACGCCCTTGGTCCCTCCCTTACGAAATCGCGGAGTGGTACTTCGACGACGCGACTATGGACCTTGCGAGCGACGAATGTCTCGCCTTTCGCGTCACGGACGACCTCGCAAGGCACGGCAGTTCCGACCCCGGTGCAGCGGCTCGTTACCGGCTTAGGCGTAGCGGGCACAGTGCAGTGCCGGGCGTTGCCGACTACCTCGCGGATCGGTTAGTTTCTGGGAGGTTTTGTCCCGGCGGCCCGTGCGGTGCTTCGATAGAGCTGCTCGCTTTCCTCGCGGAGACTGGTGATCATCCCTTGCTTGCCGCATACGACCGCTATCCGCTGCTCATGACACGCGAAATGCGCAAATGCCTACACTCGGGCCGCAAAGTGAAGTGGGCGGTAGAGACAGACTGGCAGTGCATCGGACCGGCTCCCCCAGCTCAGACCACTGTGCAGTAGTCTGCCCAACTCACTCGATCTGTGGGATCTGACCCGCTTGCTTTGTTTAGTGAGTTCCCGCGCCAGTTGGACGTTCTTTCACTAGAGGAGGAGGAAGGGGTGCATGTCATTCGTATTGGAGAGCCAGTAGACCCGCTGCAACTAGTGGAGCCGGCGAGACACGAGCTCCTCAGCTCGAGCCTTCAAATCGGCTCTCTTTTGTGGGTCTTGCGTGTGATTCGCGACCCATAGACAGCTCCGCGAGTTTCCCGCGTTGCACTGCGCTTCCTTAATCGGCAGGGCGCGCCGAAATGCCGCCTCCTTCTGCTCGCGGTCCTCGGTCTTCGCTGCAAGTTCAATACATGCTTCGAGTCGCCCGGCGTTGCAGCTTTGGTCGTAGATGGCGAGGCCGCGGGCGCGGTCGCTGCCGCCCAGGTCGATCAAGATGTCAGCCATAGCGTCACAGGCGTCCGCTTTGCCCGAGCTACATTGTGTGCCGAGCAACGCGGCGGCTTTGCGGCGAAACTCCGCCGCTCGCAGTGGGTCCGGGTGACTTCCGGCGTGGAACACGTTGATCAGCGTCACGCATGCGTTCAGGTCTCCGCTGTCGCACTTGCGCGTTTCCAGGTCGGGGGCCAGCTGCGCCTTCTCCATCGCATCATGACTAGCGCGCAGCGGCGCCTGCGCCTGCGTCAAGGCCTTCAGCATCGCGCAGTCGCCCGCATCGCACGCATCGAGCTCCTTCAGCGCCAGGCTACGATCGGCACGGGCGCGCTCATTCAGCGCCAGCGCCTTCTGTTCATCCCGCGGCACTCCGAGACCCTCGGCGTACATCGTTGCCAGCACCGAGCAGGACTGCGCATCGCCCAGCTCACAATTGTATCCGCGCAGCTCGGCTATCAGCGCTGGATCGCTACGTTCGCGCTCGAACTCTCGTGCCAGCTCAAGGCATGCGCCGGCACCGCGTTGGACGCACAGCTGGTTCATGCCGGCGCGCAGTGTAGTTCGAGCCGTTACGGCGAGTTCAGCCCGTGAATGAGCGGGGCACCTCGAGCCGGGGGGCGAGCACTTGCCGAGTTCCAGTGCCCGGAGCCGCGCTGCCTCGCCGTCAAGAGTGGTGAGGCCGAGCGACATACTCAGCTTGAGGCATGCGTTTCGACTGCCGACATCGCAAGCTCTCGACAGCAACGCTTGGTGATTAGGTGTCTCGAGGAGTCGGTCGCAGGCGGCTACCGAGCCCCCCTCGCATGCCGCAGGCAAGATCGCCCGAGCATGTTCATCTTGGCACTTGGTCCGCAGCGCCGCGCGTGCGGCCCGCTGCGCCTGCTCGCGCCCGACACCGTGCGTCGCCGCTACCGGTTCCCGCGCCATCAGGTCTGCCGCCTCGCAGTCGTTCAGTTGCTTCAAGCAAGCGTCGGTCGAGCCCCGAGCGCAGCTCACGCGCTCGGCCTCGACACGGGCCGTCAATGTTTCGAGTGTCTCGCCCCTGCCCAGCGCGGGAAGTGTGATCGTCGGCGTGAGCATCGCTTGGTGGAAGAGCGGAATGAGTTCAGGTGAAACGCCGAAGGTCTGGGCGCTGAGCGCGCCCGGGCTGCCCGAAACCACGCTGCCCGCGGGGCGGGTACTTCCCATTGAAAAATCCGAGCTTGTCCTAGAGCTCGGGTTCGGCTTCGAGCTTTTGCTCGTGGGCAACATCGCCGCCCCGCCCACCCGGTTGTCATTAGATACCTCAGCTGAGGGCACCTCACTAGGAGCGTACTGCCTGTGCACGCCCCAGGCTGCAGCAGCGATCGCCACCGACGTCAGAGGCACCGCAACCAGCAGCCACTTAGCCGCGCTTCCTGATGCGGCGGGACGCTGGCTCTTGCGGCAGAGCACGCACCCAGATCCCCGACTCGGATCGTAGTGCAGGCCATGCGCCTCACAGATCGCTAACGCTGTTTGCGACGAATCCTTCGACAATCCCTCTCGAATGCCCAAGCCGCCAAGGTACGCCCAGCGAACAAATCGGGCAATAGGCAGAAAGCGCGGTAGCGCGTGCCCTCGGAATTGGCTGACGGGAACCGCCGCCCTGGGCTTAGTGTTCGAGAAGCTTATTTGAGAATACGGGTGAGGGCCGTCCTGTCTGCGCCTGGCTTGGTCAACTCTCATTCCCAGAAGCGTTCCGCTCGGAATGACAACCAAAGGGACCGACAACGGCGATCAGCATGAGCACCAGCCCGCGAGCGCACCGATGAAGCTTGCGAGCACACGGCACGCGACTGCTGATCCATAGTATGAAGTGGACGGACAATCGTTGGAAGGCAACGCACGTGGTAACTGGACCATCATTCGATCGGCGTGTGCGCTTCGTCGTGGGTGCAATCTTTGGTGCAGTCGTCGGCGTGCTCTATGCGCCGAGCTTTGAAGGTGCGTTGGAAGTGTTGGGGATTGCGCCTGGCTCGGTCCCGGCTGTCTTGGCTACAATTGCTGTACTGTCACTGGGCTGCGGCTATATGTGCATGAAGCTGCGCCTGTGACGCGGTTGCCCCTGACGCGCCGGAGCTTTGCTGGAGGATAGTGAGACTCTGTGGGGTACGCTGATGGCCACTCAGCCGAGGCTGAAGCCTACGCAGAGCAGCTGCAGCGCGGCTACAAATTGCTACAATCAATAGGCTACTGATGGCGAAGCGAGCAAAGGCAGGAGACGTCTTGGAGTTGGTGACCCGCGACGGGCGGATCTACGTGCACTACCTTGGCAAGCACGTCGAGTACGGGGAGGGAATAGCAGTGTGTCCTACGAAGCACACGGAACGGGCGCGGGTAGGCCCTGAGCTGTTCAGAACAGGGTACGTCACTTTCTACCCGGTGAGCGCTGCGTTGGCGCGGGGCTTTGCCGAGGTTATCGGACATCTGCCTTCGCCGGGCCTCCCGCAGCGCTTTCGTCGGGCCGGGGTGCGCTCGAGCTCAAGCGGCAAGGTTGAGACGTGGGTTATCGAGGATACCTCGGGCGAGGTCGTGAAACGGGCACTTTCGGAGGCGGAACGGAAACTGCCCATCGCGGCGATCTGGAATCATGAGTTCCTCGTGCAGCGTGTGGGTGAGGGCTGGCGCCCGGAGATGGAAGGCTGACGTGAGCGACGATAGAACTGCAGTCGAGCAGCTGCTGGAGGTATCGAAGCCGGGAGCGCTGCACGTTGTTTTGCACTACCTGTACTTCCCGCTGAGGAAAGCGGCCGAGGAGGCAGCGGCCGAGCTCCGGTTGCTCGGCTTCGCACGGAGGACCAGCTTGGTGCAGACGGCGTGAACTGGCTCGTACTGGTGCGCCAGGAACTTGTTCCCTCAGAGGAGACGATCGCGACAGCACGACGCCAGATCGAGGAAATCACGCAACGACGCGTCCGCGAATACGACGGTTGGGAAGCGGAAGTGCAGCACTGAGGGCGCGCTCGGGCCACCTCCGCCTACGGGGACTTTTCGCGAGGCGCGCCACAGATCCTAGCTGGCTCACTGGAGATTGGAGGACCTCGGTTTGCACCACCACGGCCGGGCCTGCCGCCTGGCCTCGAACCTCCTCCGCCGTCCCAGCCGATGGGCGAGGTGCCGACTGCAGGACCCACGGGCGAGGCGCCAATCGGAGAAGTGAAGCTGCCCGGGGTAGCCGGGCTACGACTTCTCGGCTGGACGCCGCTGATCATGTCCGTGCCCGGGGACGCCCCGCAACGGGCATTTCTGCAGTTCAACGCCAAGAACTTTAGGCATAACCTCAACGAGCTCACGGGGGGCTTTCATCCGGGCTCGGATGCTCATCACGTTTTTCCGCAGAAACTTGTGAACGACTTCAAAGCGCTGAAGATCAACGTCAATGATCCTCGCTACGGAGCATGGTGGGATCACGATGATCATCTCGATCAAGCCAGCGGCTACAACGACCTGTGGGAAACCTTTTTCGCCGATGGGAAGCGTACTGCCGAGGACGCGAAGACGTTTGCACGCGCGCTAGCCGAGATATATGGATATTCGGTCAATTTTTGAGAAGGTGCATGCCATGGATTTCAGCGATTTCTTTGTCATGAGAGAGGCTTCCAAGCCAGATGCAGCGCGTGTCGACGAGCGGAGCGGTGCTGTAGGTGAGCGAGCAAACGAGGTAGCTACCGGAACGTGGTTACCGAAGGAGCCACTGCGATTCGTCCAATACGAGGGAAAAGAATGGTGCGATCTCGTCGGATCGACGAATGCGACTCTGCGCCTTTCTTCGAATCGAATCTTGGATGCTTTCTCTGCAGCCGGAGTGACTGGCTGGGAGGGCGCGCCGGTTGTTGTTGCTAGTAAGTCTAGAAAACCAGTTTCGAACTACAAGCTGCTCGTCGTGACTGGGCGCTCGGGGCGAATCGACAACTCACTCAGTGTACAGACTGATTGGTTGCTTCGTGGCAAGCCGACCGGCAAGAAGGTCTGGAAAGGCCTCTACTTCGAGGATGGAACTTGGGACGGTTCGGACGTGTTTGCGCCTTCCGGCACAGCACACTTCATTGTTACGTCCAAGGTGAAGGCGCTGCTGGAACGCGAGCAAGCGACCAATATCAAGCTAGAGCCGTTGTCGGAGGTGGTGAGGCCAATTCTCTTTTAGGTTGCCGGTACCCGCGACTCCGCAATCCGCAGTGGATGTATGATCTATGCCTCCCATGGTTAGGGGATAGGAAAAAACGGTGCGGGGTCGGCGCCGCGCTCGTGAACTTGGGCGCGAGCTCGCCTCCGCCTATTGGCAAAGACTCTCGAGCAACCCGAAACTCAGGAGAGGCTGCCCGCCAACGTCTTCCGCCACGCCGTGCTTTTTCGCCGCCGTCCTGAACCACGCATGCCCCCCAATCTCTATCTGGACTGAACTGTGCTAGATCCTGGCGGATGGTGGAAGCTCGGAGGGTATGGCGATGATCTGCATTGCATCAGCACCCTTTAACCCCGCGCTGCGCCGATCCCACGCCGCCAGGCCGACGTTTGAGCAACCGGCTGTGCCCCCGTCCATGCTCCAGCCCCTGGTGCAGACGATCACTTTACGGGAGCACGCGGCTTCGGGCGGCGACGGCAGGGGGGCGCAACCGTTCGATGGCAATGCCAGGCGTTGCGCCGCGGCGCCGAGCGCGAGATAGCCTTTCTCCCGCATGGCTTCGTTGCCCCAACGAATCGACATGCGCAGTGCGTGCAGAGCGCTCGCGCTCGAAGCTCCCTTTCGCTTCTTCTCGCAGGCGGCAAGATCAGCCCAAACGGCGTCGTTTTTTGGTTGCTCCTTGCTCACGCTCTGAAGGAGCGGGCACGCCTTGTCGTATTTCGCCTGCTCGTACAGCGCGAGCGCCGTCCGCCAGCGCGTGCCCCATCATCCGCAGCTCGCGCCACAGGCACATGCACCATACCCACCGTGACGGCCAAGAGCCCGAGCGCTCGCTGAAGATTGACCACGACAGTTAGCGTAGCACCCGCCCAGGGTCAGCGAGCAAGCCATCGCCGACCTGAGCAACGCTCGAATATCATTGCTCCTTTGGTATGGGTGGCAGTTCAGGTCAAGGGCGAAGGCATCCATCGCCCTCTCTTTTTTCGTTTTTGCTCCGCTCTTATTGATCGGACGAGAAGCTGGACAACGGGCTGTCTCAATCGAGTATCCGCGCTCTAGTGGCTAGGGCAGCCCGGGATGGGACACGAAAAAGACTCCACCCACCCGTCGGGTAGGCAACCATTCGAGAAGCGCACGCACTCTGCTGATTGGCCCGGGGGAAGAGCGCAGGTTGTAGAAGAGTCGCAGCCTTCGCTAGCCGGGTGGCAACCCTTGTACGTTCTTAACATGTCGCCGTTGTCCCCGAGGATCGGGGCGCATTTCTCATTCAACGCGCACTGCTCTTGCGACAGGCCGCGGCAGTCGGGAAAGCACCGCATGATGCTCACTTGCTTCGTGCACCGATAAGGAGCGCAACACTCGCCCTCGGTAACGCAAACCGCGGCTTCATCAATGCATCCGGGCGAGCCAGCATTACCTGAGGCCCCCGCCGGTCCTGCACCAGCATTGGGTGCTTCACCTGCGGCCCCGTTGCCGGACCGGCCGCCTCCGTCGCTCGCAAAAGAGCCTCCCGCATTACCACTCGCGCCGGCGCTTCCACTCCCAGGAACACCATCGCCCGTTCGACCGCCGCATCCTGACAACCCGGTCAGGGTGACGAGAAGGAGCAGCACCTGGCTTCGAAGCAATTGAATCATGACGTTAATAGTTCACGCTCCTGATCACGAACGACACCGCGCTGAAGGTGCGCGGCCGCAGCGCCCGCGCGCCCGGCGTCCCTAGAACCGTGCGCTACGGACCAAGCACGACGTTGTCGAGCCAAGAGTTGTCTTGTGCGTTCGAAAACTCGGCGCGGAGCCAAAGCCCAGTCGTGGCGCCGAGGCTCTGGCGGAGTTCCGTCTCCGTGGCCGCGGCGCCAGTGCTCACGAGCGTCCAACCGGGTGCGGACGCCGAGAGCGGCGCGCTGAAGGTCGTCCAGCCCGTGGCGACGTTGGGGCCGCCGTCGTAGCGCCACATGCTTCCGCCGCCCTGGAGCAGCAGCAGTGGCGCGTTGAACGGTCCGTCGCTCGACGAGTCACGGAGGTCGAAGGTGAGCGTGCCGCCGTAATACGGCGAAAGATCTCCGTGAAACGCGGCTGGGGTCTCGAAGTAGTCTGTCTGCCCGATGAAATCCTGGCGCGCGAGCGCGCCCGCAGGATTGCCAGCGGGGTCCCAGGTGACCTGCGACGCGAGCCCGGGGTTTACCGTGTAGATGTTGGCGTCGGTTCCGAAGCTGCGGAGCGACCAGCCGTCGATGGCGGTGTCGAAGGACGCTCGGATGGCAGGGGGGCCCGCCGCGGCGGAATCGGTGCCTCCGGTGCCTCCGCAAGCCGAGGCGGCCAGCGCCCCCAAGAGCAGACCCGTGCGAAAGGACATGCTGCTTGACTACCTCATTCGGGCCCGCGCGTCTCCCCCGGCAACGCGACAGTCGCGCTCGCCGTTACGGTTCTCAACGGCCCTTCGTCGAGTGGTGAGGGGGCTGCCTCGCTGCGGCGGCGGGTGCACCAGTTCTTTGGGGCCGTCGGTCTCGTGGACGGCAGCGCGGCCTTGAAACGGCTCAGCCTGGCTCGTCGCCGCGGAGCCCGCGCTCGGCGGTGAGCGAGGGTCGCTCCCGCGCTCGTGGTGTGTCGTGGGGACGGCGCCTGATGGGTGCCGTTGGATGCGTGGGGCCTGCTGGCGTCACCTTGCAGTTCGCGACGCGCGTCGTGATACACGACGGGGTGCGACGGAGGGCCCGATGGTTATTGATCCATCATCTTCTGCGTGATCTCCCACGCGGAGTCGGTGCAAAGCTTGCAGGAGGAGCCGTAGAACCACGAGCGCAGGGCCGTGTCGCCCATGAGGTGCAAGCGCATCCAGGCCGTCATTGCCGTTTCGGCGACGCTTGGCTTGGTGCCTCGGAAGGTGACCCAGTTTGCGTGGTCGGCGGCGACGAGTCGCGCGAGCATGGCGGGCTGCGTGGTGATTGAGTTGAACGCCGACTGCACGGTACTGCACGGTACCGTGGTGTCAGCGCCGCCGCAGAACAGCCAGGCGGGGCCACGCAGATTGCGTTGAGTGCTCGCGCCAGTCAGCGGGGCGCTCGCGGTAATTCGCTGGTCGCCGGAGGCGCTGCTCGTCGCGAAGCCTCCCTGGGAATGGCCCGTGGCGCCGATATGCGTCGTATCGATGTGCCGATAAAGGGGACTCGCCGGGTCTTCATTTTGCGCGAGCACCCACGTGACGCCGTTCAACATCGGCGGCGGACTGCCTTGCCCGACGTTCATACTGTCGGAAGCAATGACGACGAAGCCGTGCGAGGCGAGGTGATTCAACACCACCTTGTACAAACTCGGCGTCGAGCCTGTGCCGTTACCCCAGGTCACGAGTGGGTGGCAGAGTGTCGTGCTGAAGTCCTTGGGTCGAAACATCGTGAACGCCACGCCGTCGGTGGCCGGTCCGACGTTGGTCTCAGTGACCGTCGCGAATGGCCCTGCCGCTGCCGGATCGGCGGCAGGCCAGGCCCCCACCGTGCAGCCCGCACCCGGGCCTGCGCCGCCCGAGCCACCCAGGTTGCCCGTCGTGGCACCTGCCGATCCAGCGATCCCGCTGCTCGCCCCTCCACCCTGACCCACTGAACCGCTCGCTCCACCCTGGGCAGTGCCGCCAGCGATGATCGCGCCGGTGCCGCCAGAGCTACTGGCGCCGCCAGAGCTACTGGCGCCGCCCGTGCTGGCACTGCTTGTTCCGCTCGTTCCAGCGCTCGCCGGCGATCCGCCGTTGTGGTTGCCGCACGCGAGCTGCGCCATCGCGAAACCACAGACCAACGCCCAGCGGACCTTCGGTTCCTTTACCTGCATAGCGCCTCGTGATTGGTTGAAAGGGCACGCGCGTGAATCAAAAGCGTAGCAGTCCCGTTGGGGAGTTTCGACGCCGATCCCGCGGCATCAATGGGGGCGCTGGCGCCCTCTGCGCCTCGCGCGGTAAATCTGCAGGCTTGCCATAAGCGATCGATGGACGAGGAGAGTCGGATGACCGAACGGTATCTGCCCTGACTGACGTTTGATCGAAAACGTTGCCCAAATACGGATTGAGCATCGCAACTCCACCGAGGTCGGGGTGCGTTGACCCAAGCCTTGATGAGGTCTGACGCAACAAGCTGATTTCTCACAGGGCCGCGCACGGCGCGCTGCGCAACCCAATCCAACCTAGTCCAATCGCGGTCGAATTTTGTTCACGGGGCTTCGAACGCGGCGTCCACGTCGCAGCGCAGACTCACGGTCATCGTGCTCGTGGGATCCCCCTTGCGGCGCAAGCTCAAGGTTTGTAGCGCGCCGCGCTTCCACTTTTTGCCGGGCGGTTTGCCTGCCTTCGGTTTGGTTCGGAAGTCACAGCGCTGCTCGAGAAACACTTCGGCATCGGCGACCGCGCAGGTGAGCTCCATCTTCTCGAAGCCGGAATCGACGTCGGAGCCTCGGCTAGTCGGCGAGTAGGTGCAGGTCCATGGCCCGGTGTCTTTTACGAGCCCACCCAGCGTGGCGGGAGTGGTGGTGTTGAGCCAAGGGGCGCCATTTTTTTCGCCCGTGACCATCAACACCCAGTACGTCGGCGCGCTCGCAGCGCGAGCTTCAGGTGCGGATGCGGTTGGTGCGGTTGTCTCTGCATTTGCCGCGGTGACTAAAAGGAACACAGCGCAACTCAGCAAGCGATTCCAGAGCATTCCCATCAGCCTATGAGCGAAGCGCCAGTTGCGCCAGCTTCCGTGAAACTCTCCGATCCCGCGAGTAATCCCCGAGTAAATCCCTGAGCCGTCTTCGCTCGCCAGGGAATCCAAGCGCGCGACCGGTGCCGCCAGTGCTACGTCGACCGACGTGAAGGGGGCCACCCGTGTCCGTGGTCACACCAGCGGGTCGCCCTCGATGAATTTCTGTTCTCGGGCTGTTACCCTGGGCTCGCAGCCCATCTAGCCCAGGACTCGCCGTGACACGTTCCAATGCCTACCGAGCAGTTTTCGTGCTCTCCCTTTTTCTGGCTGCTGTGAGCTGCGACAAGAAGCCTGCGTACGTTTGGCGTTGCAGCGGACCGACAGCGACCGAGCCAAACCCGCGAAGTGCTTGCAGCTGTCTCTTGTACGACGCACGCGAACAGTCGGAGGAAAGGCTTTGCGCACACGAGTACGAATGCTGTGTCTCTATTTCAATGTCCGCGGATTCCCAAACTCGAACGACATGCGAGTGTTGGAACCCTAGTCAGGGCGGACCTACATGCGAATCAAAGCTCCCGGCACCCGAACAAGAAAGCTTCCTGTGGAAACGGGTCGACAGGTGCGCCAAGTGGTAGCGCAGAAAAGCTACGCGCGAAGTTGCGCCCCGGCTCGCTCGTCGCAATCACACTTCTTGCGAACCATCACGTCGGCGCGATAATCAAGCGCTGAGACACCGATTGGCCCGGTGTTACACCAGCAAGCGCCCTCGCGCTTCGATTGCCGGGCCTCCCTAAGCCGGCGCACCTGTGGGCGCCGATGCCAAATCGCGATTGCGCTGATCTGCCAAGCGCAGTCTGTTCGGCCGCGGCAACGTGCGAATGGCCTTCAGGATCTCGCGCAGAGTCATAAGTGCCGCCTCATCACGACACTCGCACCTCGGCAGCCGCAGGCACCGTCCCTGCCCAAGGCTCGCTCGGCTTCGCTTGGTCCACGGACGCGGTCACGGGCGCCGTCACCGCATCCTTCCCCCCACGCGCAGCTCTGATCTCCAAGCGCGTCATCGGACCGCGTATGAGGCTCATCGCCTAGCGCGGCTGCACCAAGATCCCCCTTGATGTCGATCACCACCGTGGGCACCTGCGCGCGCGGCCTCCTCGATCATCACCGTGATCAGGCGCGTCTTCCCGCTGCCGGTCATGCCCACGGCCACGCCGTGAGTCACCAAGTGCTCCGCGGGCAACCAGAGAGCGTGGCCGCCCTCCGCCCCATTCAACTGCCGCCACGCTCCCAGGTTCAACCGCGGTTTCATGATGCTTGGTTCCTCTGGCTGTTCACTTTCACTTCGAGCACGCGCCTCAGGTCAGAAACGGATGCTTGGGCGCGGGCCCGCCCTTCTGAGCCGCAGCGTCGTCGCCTGCTGTGATCTGCGCCGGAGTGACGACGGGAATGGGCTGCGTGCTGTCTGCCGAGACGGGCGCGCTGCCGGTCGCGGGTTGGAGCGCGGTCGGCGCCGTCTCGGGCCCGCGCTTCCGCGGACGACCCGGATACAGCGAGGGCGCGATCGTATCGGCATCGCCTTGGCGCGCGCGCAGGTAGCCGACTGCACGGCGTGCATCGTCATACACATTGATGAAGCGCGTGAACGCGCGCAGCCGCTGATCGGTCGCGGCCGCCAAGAGCGCCGGACCCTGTTCGCGCAACCCGAGGATGCGCATCAACCGTACCGACATCTGAGCTGCGGCCTTCAAGTCATCGAGCGTGGTGGCCAACTTATTCTCGATCTTGCTCCAGCCCACGCGCATGATCTGGCTGAGCAGCTGCAGATCTTGCGCCAGTGCCTTGTAGCCATTGCCACCAACGAGCTGCGTCAACTGCGCACCGTCCAAGAGCCCGTGCGTGGCCAGCGCCTTGGCATCCGCCAGCAAGCGGTCGTGCATCTTGCCCGCTTCCTCGTTCAAGGCGAGCAGATCATCCGGAGGCTGGGTGGCCGCCAAATAGGTCGTGTTCGCGAAGCTCAGCGCCAGCGCGTAGTCCTCCAGCTTGTCGAACGCGTCAATGTCGAAGCTGGGCAGCTCCTTCACGATCTGCTCGCGCAGCGCCTTCACCTCGGGCAAGAGCCCTAAGGTCGACGTAACCGCCGCCGTGACGTCCAAGTTCACCTGCAACAATTCTTCCGGCTTGAGCGCATCCAAGTCGGCCTTCACGCGGGCATACGACTCGTCGAACAAGGCCTCACCGCTCACACCCACGTTTTGAACAATCGTTTTCATCTTTCCGATCCTTTGAGTTGCCGACGGGAAATTCCGTCTGGTGCAGCTCTGATCGGGCCGGTGGATGCCGCGGTTGCGAAAAAAGTTCGTCGGAGGGCTAGGAAGGCTCCGGGAAGACTTTTGAGTCCTGTGGAGGGCTTCCTAGCCCTGGCGGGCGACTTCAAAGTCGAGGCGGCGGGTTTCCTAGCCCGGCGAGCGGCATCAAAGTCGCGTTTGGGGGGGGGCCTAGGCTTGGAGTGCGACTTGAAAGTCGAGGTGGGGGGATTCCTAGGCTTGGAGTGCGACTTGAAAGTCGAGGTGGAGGGCATCGACCCCCGTGGGATGGCTCTGAAGTTTATCCGACGGTAGAAAGCCCTCGACGCTCGGTGCTGCTCCCACGACAGGTCCGAGAGGGAGAAGGCTAGCGTACCTGGCGGCTAACGACAGGGGGACGCTCGACCAGTCATGCGCAAGAATGTTCATGGTCACTCGTTCGAAAGTTCTAGTCAGAGTCGATGTCTTGACTTGCCGGGGTTGACAGGCCCGATCCGCATTGACCGCAACTCGTTAGGTTGGGATACTCAGCCGTTTTTGCTTCTGGTGGCGGACGAAATAGGGGCCGACGAATGACATACGTATTGTTGGGTGCACTGATCCTGGTCGGCCTCTGGGCCATCTCTCTGGCTGGTCGGCGGACCGCTGCTGATCAGCGAAGCGCGGCGCTCACGCGAGAGCTTGCGACCATGCAGGAGCGCAACGTCGGTCTGTATCGTCATTCCCAGGCCGTGGAGGCTGAGCTTGCCGGCGCGCAGTCTCGAATGGCGGCCGCCTACCATCACACCCGCGGAGTGGAGAGCGAGCTCGCAACCACACAGGCTCGCAACACCGCGCTGTACAACCACTCGCAGGCGCTCGATGAGCAGCTGCGCCGCGTCGCGCAAGAGAACGCGCAGCTAGCCAAGTACAGCCACATCGTGGACGTAGAGCGTGAGGTCCTGGGGATGCGCGAGCAGGCCGGCGGGGTCGTGGCGGCCGCCAACCACCAGGCCGCCAGCGTCGTCGCCGACGCCTACACGCAAGCCCAAGCGATCGCCGCGGATGCGCTCGATGCGAAGCGAAACACGGAGGCGTATCGCATGGAGGCCCGTGCCCTGCGAAATGTGATCGAGGGCTACGGCGACCGATACATCATCCCAACCGAGAGCTTGCTGGACGAGTTGGCGGAGAGTTACGGCTACACGGAGGCTGGGGTCAGTCTGAAAGCCGCGCGCCAGCGAACCAAGCAAATGATCAAGGCCGGGCAGGCCGCCAGCTGCGACTACGTGGAACCGGAGCGACGAGACGCGGCTATCCGATTCGTGATCGATGCCTTCGTAGGGAAGGTCGATACCGTTCTGGCCGAGGCCAAGGCCGAGAACTTCGGGACGTTGCGGCAACAGATCATCGACGCCTACGCCTTGGTCAACAAAAACGGTCGCGCGTTCAGGGACGCGAAAGTCCTGCAGGCGTTCTGCGATGCGCGAATCGACGAGTTGCGCTGGGCCTGCGTCGCGTACGAGCTCCGCGAGAAAGAGCGCGAAGAACAGCGCCGGATCAAAGAGCAAATCCGCGAGGAAGAGAAGGCTCGTCGGGACTTCGAACGTGCACAACGTGAAGTCGCCAAGGAAGAGGAGACGATTCGTAAGGCGATGGAAATCGCCCAGCGCCAGTTCGCAGTCGCTGGCGACGAGCAGCGCGCCAAGTACGAAACTCAGCTCCAAGAACTAGCTGCCCGATTACAGGAAGCCGAGGAACGAGGTCAGCGGGCGCTCTCGATGGCGCAGCAAACCAAGCGTGGCCATGTTTACATCATCTCGAACGTGGGCTCCTTCGGTGAAGACGTCTTCAAGATTGGCCTGACCAGACGTCTGGAGCCGCTAGACCGCGTGCGCGAGCTAGGCGATGCCAGCGTGCCGTTTGAGTTCGACGTGCACGCCTTGATCTTTAGCGAGGACGCGCCCGCGCTGGAACACAGCCTTCATCGACTCTTCATCGCCAACCAGCTGAACAAGGTGAACCCGCGGAAGGAGTTCTTCCGCGCAACGCTCGGGAAGATCCGTGAAGAGGTGCAGAACCTTGGCATCGACGCTAGCTGGACGATGGTCGCCTCGGCTGCGCAGTACCGCGAGTCGATGGCGATCGAGCGAGCGATCAAAGACAATCCCGCGGCGTATCAGTCGTGGGTCAATCGTCAACTTGTGATCGAGTCGACGATCGAGGAAGCCGACGAGGTCGGCAACGCGGCACTCGTCGTCAGTTCAATTCAGGCCGTCGCGAACTAGTCATGGCGCTGCAGGCTTCCAGTGGTCGAAAAAGCGCAGGTGAGAAAATGGCATCCCGTAACCGCGTCTCTCTAGCCGTGACGCGAGCGTATGCATCTTCCGAAGATCCGACCTTGGGGCGCGGGCGTGCGCCCTACTCAAGCCCGCGCCCCTTCCGTCGCTTAGCTGTCACCACTCGTTCGAACAACGACGAGGGCGCGACGTTCAATCCGTCGGCGACGCGGAGGAGGGTGACCAGTGTCACGTTGAGTTGTCCTCCCTCGACCTTCGGAGGTGCTTCAGGTCCACGTCCATCAGCGCAGAGGCCTGCTCCAACGTTAGGCCTCGAGCCTCGCGAAGTTGCCGGACTTGTTCGCCAAGCGCTCGAGCAGCTTCCTTGAACCTCGGGGTCGCTTTGAAGCGCTGAGATGACCTCTTCTCACGCGCACCGGCAACACACGTGGAGTCCGCGCCTTCCTCTTCCGCGCCTTCCTCTTCCGCGCGTCCCGCGCCTTGTAGAGATGGTACTTGAGCGTCGCCAGCGCTACCCCGTGCTTCTTGGCCGTTTCCCCATGCGGCACCCCGGCCGCCTCGGCTTCCGCGACAATCGACGCCCACGACTCAGCATCTCGCTTTGCCATCGCCCGCGACCATCACAGATCCACGCCGTCCTGCGGAGGCGTCCATTCCGAAACGGTTACGCTTCCGCAGCGGGACAACGCCTCTCAGTTAGAGTATCGTTCGTCTGGCAGCCGTAGCCGGGAGTTCATTAAGCATGCGACGCGCGATTCTGAACAAGTACATCGACCTGCTTGGACAAGCCGACGTCCTCCATGCGATCCGAGAGTCACCCGGGAGACACGTGGCATTCCTGGGGGCCGGCGTGTCCAAAGAAGCTCAGGTCCCCTTGGCTCAGGAGATCTGCGACGAGATTCGAAAAAAGCTTCTCATCGGTCGCGATATCGCGGATGCTGAAACTTGGGCGCGCGAGCAACTTAGTTGGGGTGACCCTCGATTGCGCTACATGGCGTGCCTGAACGCGTACGGTTCTGCGGCGCAACGCGTCACCTATTTCAGACACCTACTAAAGGATGCCCGGCCGGCGTTTGTGCACCATTCGATCGCGCTTCTCATGAGTAGTGGTATTCTGTTCGAAACTGCACTCACGACCAACTTCGATAAGTTGCTGGAGAGAGCGTTCCTTGAACAGGGCACGCGCGAATGTCAAGCAATCAGGACTTTGGAGGAGGCCGAGTACTGGGTTCAAGAAGCTGACAAGTGCTATGTACTAAAGTTGCATGGCGACTACGACACCCACAATATTCTGAACACGCAACCTGAGACCCGTTCGATCCCGCGCTTCTTCATTTCGCATGCCGTAAGCCTTCTTCGGGGACGGGGGCTGGTCGTGCTTGGTTCTGCTGGAAACGAAGAAAGCATCGTGGCCTTCGTGAAGGAACTCCTGGCCTGTGAGGACCGACCAGTACTTTCCGGTGGGATTCGGTGGGGTGTCTTTGTCGGCTCACGGCGGCCGGAGGGCCTTACGGGCGAAGGGGAACTCGTAAAACTTCAAGCCGCGATTGAGCAAGGAGGAGTAAGTCGACAGATCGTGGAACTGTTGGGAGACATGCACGACGAGTTTGGCGATAAGCGCCCTTGTTCTTTCTTTCCCGTCTGGGGCTCTGGCAACCTGATGCTTCGTTTGATCGAGAGCTCGGAGGACGCTGAGCTAACTCGGAACGCGCAGCTCTTGTTGGATCATAACATGCGCTTGCACGCGACCTTTCGAGCGCAAAATCTCAATACGGATGTTATCGAGACGCACATCAATAAACTGGAAAAAGCGCAACACCGGATCGGTATCGATAGGGAGACTCCAGACAGGCTCGTTAGGTATGCTTTTCGAGCGGTCTCTCCTGACGGTACCGAGGTTCGTGTCGCGTATGGGGACATTACGAGCCAATCAATGATGTCCGAAAGCAGTCTGCTCGATTGCCGACGAGCGGTTGTGAGTCCCGAGGACACCACAATCAGCGCAGGTGGCGGTGTAGCGCTGCGTTTGCTGAGCAAGGCCGGTTCACGTCACCTCCTAAACGAGCTGTCCAAGCTTAGCCCGATTCCGCATGGGTGTTGTGCCGTCACGTCTGCGGGCAACCTTCCAGTGCACTACATCATTCACGCTGCGGCTCTCCGCATCTGCACTGATGGTTCGTACGATATTACACGAGAGAGCGTCCGAGCCACAGTTGAAGAGGCGCTTCGGATTAGCGAGGTACTCGAGATCAACGCACTCTGGATCCCGCTGCTCGGCGCTGGCGTCGCCAGCGTACCCGCGGCAGATTCCTTTGCTGCGATCTTGTCGGTGCTCGCTTCCTCGAAGGTTTCTTCTCCCCGTAAGCGCAACCTGAACGTTGTGATCTATGAAGAGTCGGTTTTGGGTCGCGACGAGGTTCGCTTGGGGTTGAAGAATGCGTTTGCGTCTGACTTCTCCATTACGGAAATCTAGGTTGGCGCCTGACAGTTGGCAGCTATCGCAACGTCTCAATCCTCTGGCGGCACCGTGCGATAGCGACATGGCACGCAAGCACCGCGAACTACTTGACCGAAGGTGCGATCTGCGTGCGTGCCGCAAACTCTTGATACGACCGCAACACCTGCTGCACCTCCTGGATCGCCCGCCATGCTTCTACTAGTCGAGAGTCGGCCTTCGATCCAACGCCAGGAGGTCCACGTGAGCGTCGCTGCGCTCCGGACCTCCGAACTTGACCACTGCAAATTTGTTCGTCTCAAGGGCGCTTTCATAAACTCAGTTTCGAAGAGTCGGCACTCGCATCGCTTACACTCCTACGCTCCGCCCCAGCTAGTTCCGTTCGGCTCCGGTGGTCAACTCCAGCGCAAACGGGTGGGTAAGTTCACTGCAGACGGGCAGGCGTCTAAACAGCTGGTGCGCTCGACGTGGAGGCAACGTTGCCCAGCGCTCAAGCCGGCTCACCCTGCACAGCGGCACCGGGCGTCCGCAACGCGCTACAAGACATGTTCTACATACCAGCGCGCGACCTGTGCGGCCGCGGCGGCCGCGTAGCGCTGCCAAACGTCCCCCTTCGCGCCATCGGCAAAGTCAACAATTGCCTTGATAATTAGCGGCGTCGGCCGCATGCCACGAGCTTCGTTGCACGCTACGCATACCCCGTATGCTTCCATATCGACAGCTAGAAGCTTTCGATTCTGGTCGAGCACTTCTGAGATTCGTTGGCCATCCGAGAGCACACTTGCACCAGATGCGAAAGGACCAATTCTGACTTTAGGGCCAATAACAGGATGATCACCGCCCCAATCTTTCATTAGGTCTTTAAAGTGGATGCGCCCAGAGGTTAACGGTTCAACTGCCTGACGAACCGCAACGTCAAGGGGGACCTGATGCGGGTCCGGTTGAAATCGGAGCTGTTCGCCTTCCTTGATCCACTTTCCCGCACCCCAGTCCCAGGTCGGATCTGCAATGACGACGTCCCCGAGGTTGACGCGGTCCGTAACGCCCGCGGCAATGCCGATCATAATCACCTGTTTCGGGCGCCATTCCGATATTACTTTGGCCGTCAAACCACATGCCGCTGGCATTCCCATTCTAGGGGCACTCGCTGCCACAACCGTTTTTCGTCCTGCCGAGCCTATATGGTAGGTAGTCGGGTCATCGGCTAGGCGTGACTCGCGCCAGTTCCACGGGATTCTAAGCATCGCATCCAGTTCTGGCGTCGACAGCGCTGTGACAATCGCAACGTCAGTTCGGGATTCGATAGGGACTCGATTCGAGGTCACGTGAGTGCGAATCGAGTGCTCGATGGTCCCGCGGAGTGTTTGTTCCCAGTCGGTGGATGCTCGGTCGTACCGCGTAACCGCGGCGCCCAATGCCTTGGCAGCAGCGTCAGCCAAGTGGGAGAGCTCGTCATACTGCGTGAGAACCACGCAATGGCTTGGAGATATCAATGCCTCGGGCCTATTGGCAATGTCCTTTAACAGCTGCACACCGGAGCCCCCGTCGATTTCAGCTTCAATTCGACTGGGAATTGCGACGTCAATCACAGCAACATCGAAACGCTGCCGGCTTAGCTGAATGCGCGCCGAATGCGCATCAGTAACGTGGACTATTGCCTCCGACTGATCAATGACGCTCCTAACTACCTCTGCGACTCGTCGTGCCTTCTCCGAGTCGTCCTCAACAACCAATACCTTGCTTCTAATGATCATATTCCCGCAGCCCTTGCCATCTCTATTGCCTTCGTTAAGGCATCTTTCCACTCGCCGGAGCGCGGGTCGTAATAGATGCAGCCGAGATAAGCTGGCCCGTGCTCGACCGCAAGCGCATCTCTTAATTGATCGAGTGTGAGAGCATCCTTCCCCTGACCGAATCGATCGAACTGCGTCACAACGACCGACATTACATGGAGCTTTCTTCGAACGATCTGACGGAGAACCTCACGCCCGGCGTAAGCTTGCGGCCTTCCTCCATCGTCGTCTGGGCCCACCTCAAAAGTCGGCATCGACATATCGAGAATTATGAGGGAAAATGGATGTGTCGTCAGTGCCCGCACAGCGCCTTGAATCGAGCCTACCGCCACGACGTTTTCCTCGCCGACAAGAGGAATGACATGCTCCAAGAGGCGGGCGCGTTTGTTTTGGTCGTCCTCAGCGACGAGGATTTTCAAGAGCTTGCTCCTTTGCGAGTATTGCGGATCGAAAATGTGGCACGAAAGACGCGTCCATTCAAGGATACCTCTAGGATCGGTGTTCCCCCGATATCATGAGCGAGTATCTTCTTTATCTTAAGAAATCCAGTCCCGCCTTCTTTCGCGACATAACCCGACGCTTCCGTGCCTTGTAGTGCTGCCCGAACAGCGAGGAATCGCGACTCCGCATCCGGAGTCAAGGCCCGACTGTCGACCTCATTCTCTACAGAGAAAACGACAGCGTCGCGTTCATACTCAGCTACGATAGACGCACGCGGATTTTCACAACCCGAGTGACGCACAACATTGTGCAAGAGGGTGAAAAGTATGTCTACGACGGGGGCGAGATGTTCTCCCGCGAATAAGGGGACCGGATTGATCTGGTACCTCACGTCTGTCTCGACGCCCAATTGTGGATATAGAGTTTTGGCGACCTCTCGCGCCAGCGTGAGAGCGTCACCCGCTTCGAAAGGCGCGCCTTTCGCCGCGGCATCTCGAACAAACCAATTGCTGGCTCGATCGACGGCTCTCTGCACATCCACGCGGGCCTCTCTTATCGAATTGAGCAAAAACCTCTTTTCATGAGCTAAAAGGGCTTCATCCAGTTCCATTTCGAGCGAATGGAGTAATTCCACTAAGCGAGGTTTCAGTGTTCCGGCGAGCGCACCTCTGAGCGAATCAAGCGCGACATCAAGTCTTAAGCCCAGATAGGCAATTGTCCGCTCCACGAATTTTTCTACTGGTAGGTCGCGTTCAAGTGCGGAGCTAATATCAACCAGATCATGGATGCTGAGTGTGAAATCAAAGTACCCGGCGCCGCTGTCTTGGCGTGTCGTCCGAATCCGTATCCACTGAGTTGCCACCTCTGAAATCAGATTGTCATACTCCAACGAAAACTTTCTGAGGTATTCGGCGGCTTGCTTTTGAGCTTCCACTGTTTCGTCGGCTAGTCGCTCATCCCAATATCGATTGGGCTCATACCCCGTTCCGTCCGGCTTTCGCTGCGTTACCAGATGATGCTTTTCGACCGGTGAGCGTAGCTGGCCGGACAGGGTCCCGTGCCGGATGCGCACACTTAAGTATCCGTCAAGACCGTAGTTAGTATTGCTTACGTAGTCGTCACGGATTCGTGCTAGCATCTCTTCAAGTAAGGAAACTATCTCACTAGGTGGAATTACGATCGCGTCTATTGTCTTGACGCTCCGGTTGGGATTGTCAATATAAGCGCGCTTTAGCTCTGCGGCGAGAGCGCGATTGATTGCGACTTTTCGGGGTAAGCCTTGGTGCTGCGCGATTGTCAAATCCAGGAGTGCGACAAATCGCGTGTAGTGGTCTTCTATTTCCGCGACGGCCCGTCTTCTGACAGCCTCTGTATCCAGATAGATTTTTGTTTGTTCTATCTCTCTCATGCGTTGCCGGACCTGCAATCGAGTTAACACCTCGCGAAGCTCGGTCGCATAAAGTGGCGCATTCTGTTGGTCTAACTCTGTTAGCCATTGCAAAATTCTTACGCGTTCCTCCAAGACATCTCTCGATGTGCTAAGCGCGAGAAACGTGTCGATGTTGCCTTCCGTACAAACGGAATGAAGAAAGTAGCGGAATTGAGCTCTCAGAAACGAATTCTTTAAGAGATCGACAGCTTTTAAGTCGGAAGGTTTTCCACAGTTATACGCCAGGAGATAGTCCTCACAGGCGTATCGGTGAAATGACTCGTCCTCTGATACGCCGTTGGTGTGAAGTAGATGTAGAGCTACCGACAAATTCAAGTCCGCTATCAAAGTAGCTCGTGTACTTTGATCGAGCGTCTGTGCGATTTCACGTAGCGGCAGGACAGGCGCGAGATATCCCGACGCAAGCAGAACGTCGGTGAGACTCTGAAGGACCAACGACCAATCCCGTTGCGCGATGCCGTGTTGAATTCTAATCGACAAGGCCATCGATCTGAAAGGCTCGCGCTCAGAAATCGGCTTCTGAAACGTCTCAAGTGCCGATGGGGCGAGGTCGCTTTCAAGCTGAGTAGCCGCGCCCTGTATTGCTGCCAGAATTGCGACCATTTCAGTAGGAGGTTCAAGCTCGCGATCGGATGTGCCTTCCTTGGGAATTCGGTCCATTAGAGAAATTAGCCGTCGAGCGGAACCTAGGCACTTTTGCCGCTGGACGCTCGCGAGGTGCCACGGACGCGCCGTTGGGTCTAGAAGGCCATCCATCAGTGCGGGAATCGCTTCAGCCCATTCCATACCCCTGGCCGATAGATAAACTTTGCGGAGAGCTGCTGCGTCATCTACCAGACTAGGCTCCCTGTTCAGCACGGAGCGAAGCTGCTGGCCCAACTGCGACTCGTCAAGCCGCAGTGTCATTTCGTCGCGTGGGGTCTTATCGAGGAGAATACTGGTGAGCCCATCCAAGACAGTTCTAGGCGAGCCGGTATTCTTCGACCTTGCGCGTAAGAGTCGCTCGTCAGCGATAGTCCCGGACAAAAGCTCGTAGCTATTGTCAACAAGCTGGCGTAGGCGCGGGGCTGTCGTTGCAACTGCGGGTAGTACCTGCAGGAACGTCTCATAGTAGTCGATTAATGTGCCGAGCGACGCATTACGAAGGACGTCTGAAAGCCCATCCTCCGTTGCTGGATATAATCCGCCGAAGACGAACGCGAGATAATTCCTAAGGTCGGAAGGAGTGGCCGAGATATTGCGTGCCAGGTCCGCGTTGAGCCTTGCATGTGAGATATTCTCGTCATTAACTAGGCTAAGCCAATAGGCAGCAAAACGTGGCAGCCCTCCCGAATCCTTCAAGTCCACAATACGCCGCGTGTAGGCCTTCTGAGCGTCGAGGCCCCCGGTCAATTGAAGGTATGATACCCGTCGCGCGAGAATCCACAGCGAATAGCCGTATCTGTGCTGGATTGAATCTAGGATTGGGCCTATCGGTAGTGAATCGCGAAGTGCGATTGGGAGCTCGAGCGCATTGCGCTGAGAGATATACTCAGCCAGTTCCTCGCCTGCGCAACTCAGCACCGCCGACGCCCACGAGACCTCCCGGGCGAGTGTCATCGGGGTTGGACTTGGCGCAGGTATTAGATCGTGCACGTGTACCGCAGTGCGCCGGGGCGGGAATTGTCTCACGTATCGGTTGTCTCGCAGCCACTGTAGACCGCGTAGGTGTTGTCCAACTGGTAAAATCTCACGCGCCGCGCCGACAAGGTCTAACCGTTTCTTGTTGCCACGTGCCATTCCCTGGAGGAGCGAGAGTCGGCTTTGGTTTGAGTCGTGGTTCGATTTTGGCCGGTGGCGAGGCATACGTTTAGGCCACCTTGCCAGGAACGCGTCTGTTGGCCAAGCCCACCGCGAAGAGGGGTCCTCGCTGTTGATTGGCTATCCTAGGAATTGCTCTGGACTGGTCACTCAATCGTAGCGCCCTTACCAAGAGGTGCTTCGAAAAAAAAAGTGAGTCGGCCGGCACCGGAATCTTGAATGCAGAATTGAGTGGGCCCGCCCTGCTGACAACTACGTGGAAGTGTCGGGCGGGAAACTTAGGAGTACGTACCATACTTATTGTCCAGGTTAACTGTCATAACTAGAGCGTCTGTTCTTATTCTGGATGTTGGTGCCGCTAGCCTTGAGCCAACGTCGCATACCGCTGATACAACCCTGCCGGCAGCGCACTCTCCAACCGCCAAGTCACCGCGATCGGCCGATCGCCCTCATGCGACTGATACACGCCCTGCCCGCAGAACGCATACGGCGCCTCCGGATCCGTCCGCACAAACAGATAGAAACTCCACCCGTTCCGAGGCGACTCCACATACCGCTTCCCGCTCTCCTTGTGCACGCTGGCCACGCCCTGCGTCTCCCAGTGAAACAGCGTGGGCGAGATCGCATAGTCGCGATACCGCGTGGTCGGCGAGAAGCTCTTTGCCGACTTATCCAGCGTGATGAACAGCAGCTCGCGTTGGCCGTCGACCTTGAGAATGCCGGCCTGCGGCACGCCGCCCCTGGCGCCGGGCTTCGCGTACCCGACAGCGGCTGCGATCTCCTGCCGCGTGTAGTGCCGATGCAGCGCGAGCGGCCAGTCGGGCACCGGGTAGATGTCTTGGGGCAGCGCGACGCGGTCTTCGAGCACCGTCACCAACTCCTTCAGTTCCTCGGTCAGCGCCGGCGTACGGAGCGGCGCCAACGTCTCCGTTGCGTCGCGTACGACGCCGCGCGTATGCAGCTGAAAGCCGAGCATAGTGAGGCGCTTCACGTCGTTCTCCGCGACGCTCAAAACCGGCTCCTGCGCGTACTTCAGCCAGGTGCGCAGCCGTGTCGGCTCATCGACGTGCAGCAGGCGGCCGAGCCGTTCACTGGTGTTGTCTTCCTCTGCGTTGGCGCGTTCCGCGAGCAGGCCAGCTTCGCGACGAATCGTCGTCCAACCGCCGGCGGCGTACACGTCTTCAACGTCGCGGCCGGTCTGATCTAGGTAGGCGGTGAGGGCGACGGGCGTTCCCTTGGCTACTTCGCGTAGGTCTTCCACGACGCGGCTACGACGGCTAAGGGTCTGCCGAAGCGAGCTCAAGATCTGGTCGCGAGCGACGGCGTCGAGCTGCAGTGCGCAGCCGCTCGGTAGCAGGGGAAATCCGTGTTCGAGGGCTTTGACTAGGCTTGAGCGCGGGAGGCCGGTGAGGGCGGCGTAGGTGAGGTCGAAGCGGAATTCGGTGCGGTGGTGGCCGATGAAGTCGAGCACTACGCAGGTGGTTTTGTGCGGGTGGTGGCGTAGGCCGCGGCCGAGCTGTTGTAGGAACAGGCTGGAGCTTTGGGTCGGGCGCAGGAGTAGCAGCGTGTCGACGTAGGGTAGGTCGACGCCTTCGTTGTACAGGTCGCAGGTGCACAGCACGTTCACTTCGCGCTCGCGCAGGCGGCGTGGGGCTTCGCTGCGGTCGGCGCTGAGGGTGTCGCCGTGCACGGCTAGGGCGGGTAGGCCGCGGGCAGTCAGGGCTTTGGCCATGAACTCGGCGTGCTCGACGGAGGCGCAGAAGGCGATGGCGCGCACCGTGCGTAGGTTGCCCACGCGGCGCTGTAGCTGTTGCAGCACGAGATCGACGCGCGCGTCGTTGCCGGTGTACACGTTGGCCAGGGCGGCGAGGTCGTAGCCGCTGCGGGTCCAGCGCACTTTCGTGAGGTCGGTGTTGTCGGAGATGCCGTAGTACTCGAAGGGTACGAGTAGCTGGCGCTCGAGCGCGTGCCACAGGCGGAGTTCGGCGGCGATGTGGCCGTCGAAGTCGGGCAGGAGCGATTTGCCGTCGCTGCGTTCGGGGGTGGCGGTGAGGCCGAGCAGGATGTGCGGGCGCAGGTGCGGGATCAGAGCGCGGTAGGAGTCGGCGGGCGCGTGGTGGCACTCGTCGACTACGACGTATTGAAAGTGTTCGGGGCCGAAGCGCGTGAGCAGGTCGCGGCTGGCCGCGCTTTGGATGGTGGCGAACACGTGGTCCCAGCGCGTGGGCTCGTTGCCGTCGGCCAGGAGCTCGCTGAACGCGCCTTCGTGCAGGGCGTGGCGGAAGGTTTGGCGGGCTTGCTCGAGGATCTCTTTGCGGTGCGCGAGGAACAGCAGGCGCGGTGGGATTTGCGCGGGGCCGAGCTGGCGCACGTAGTCGAACGCGGCGACCACGGTTTTGCCAGTGCCGGTGGCCGCGACTACCAGGTTGCGGTGCCGGCCGTGCACGCTGCGTTCGGCGGCTAGGCGATCCAAGATCTCTTCTTGAAAGGGGAAGGGCCGGAGGGCGAAGAAGAGGCCGGGGGCGTTGAGCGCGCTCGCGTCCGCCGGGGCGAGGGCATCGCGGAGGCGCGTACGGGAGTCATCGTTCGTGGGGTCGAAGGCTTCGAACTCGCTGTCGTTCCACAGGCTCTCGAACGTGCCTTTGAAGCGGTCGATGACATCGGGCATGTCCGCCGCACATGCCTTGACCATCCATTCTTGCCCGCTGCCTAGCGCGGTGGAGGTGAAGTTGGCGGAGCCGATATACGCGGTATCCAGGCCTGTCTCCCGGCGGAACAGCCAGGCTTTGGCGTGCAGGCGCGTGCGTCGGTCGTCGTAGGAGACTTTGACTTGCGCGTGGGGTAGCGCCGCCAGCAGCTCGACCGCGGCCAGCTCCGTGGTCTTGGTGAACACTGTGGTCAGCACGCGCAGGCGGAGTGAGGCCGCTCCCGCGTGTTGCGGCGCGCGCTGCGCGAAGCGCTCGAGTGCGTCGCGCAGCAGGCGCACGCCGCCCACGGTGATGAACGCGATCAGTACATCGATGCGATCGGCCGAGGCCACTTCGCGCGCGAGTTCGCTGCCCAGGTTCGGCTCGGCGCGATTGCGCGTGAGCAAGGTGCTGGTGGCGAGCGGCGTGTGCGGGCGCTCGTACGGCGCCGCGCGGTGAATCGAGCGTAGCTCCGTGCCCGGCGCCTCCACGCGCTCTTCGGCCTGCAGGGCTTCGAGCAAGCGATTGACGAGCGCCACCTGCGCGACAGGCTTGTCTTCACCGCGCACGCCATCGAGCACGCGCTGCACTTCAGCCGCCAAATGCCGCGCCAGCGCCACGTGTGAATCGGCGGGATCGAGTGGCTCGGTGCTCGCGCTTTGGCCGGGCTCGAGGCCGCGCAGGTCCTCCGCGAGCGCGCTCGTCACCACGCGCTCATAGAGCCCTTCCGAGAGACGCCCGGCCATCGTTTGGGACTTTTTCGCGGATCGCTAGGGTCCGTCAAGAGGTCCAGTAGCTCGAGTGTGGTGAGTCGCAGTGCGATAGTTGCGCCTTGGATGATTCCCGAGGGCGTGGACTGCACTCGGGGCTCCGATTCACGGCATAGTCATTTGTTCAATCGATGAAACTCCGCCTGGCACCGAGGCCCTCGTCGTCGGCTCGACCTCGGTGATACGCTTGGAGGTCCATGCCTAGGTCCAAAGTGATCCTGAATCGGCTCCTGGGAGGAATCATTGTCGTTCTCTGTGTTGCTGCGTGGGGGCCAGCAAGGGAGGCCGACGCGAGTACAGCGGCGGGCGCTGCGCCAAGCCAAACCCTCCAAATGCGCGAGGCATGCACTCCTCGAGAGGAGTGTTGCAGGGTGTGTAGCAAGGGGAAAGCTTGCGGCAATTCGTGTATTCGCGCGGACTTCAATTGTCACAAGGGGCAGGGCTGTGCCTGCGACGAAGAAGGACGTATGCGACTGACTGGGATTTCTGGAGCACGGACCTTCGATGACTTCATTGTCGACACCCTTGGACGCAGTGTTCAGCAATCTCGACCGCTGGCGGCACTTGCCCGCGTATCAACTCGAGCGCCGCGTCGACATCTTCTTTTCCGTGTACCTCAAGGCGCTGTTGGAAGAAGTCACGGGCGTCGCGCTGGAAGCAGAGCTGCTGCCCGAGCTCCCCATCAAGCGGGACCTGATCTGGCCTGAATTTGCCGGCCACAGCTCGGTGAAGGTGGACTATGCGCTGTTCGCCAAAGATCGCAGCAAGGTCTACTTCGTCGAGTTGAAGACAGACGCAGGCTCGCGGCGCGACACGCAGGACCACTACCTCGAGACCGCGAGTCGACTCGGCTTTCGCAAAATCGTCGACGGCTTCCGCGCGATCTTGCTGAAGACGGACGCGCATCAGAAGTATCACCACCTTGCGTCGGCATTGGTGCGCCTGGGTTACCTGACCACGCCGGAAGACCTTCGGCAGTTCGTCTACCCGTCGCCCCGCGTTGGCCTCAGCGCCCGGTTAGCGGCCATTCAGGCAGCGGGGCTCGACTCCGCGGTCGAGGTCATTTACGTCCAACCGGAGGCGACACCTGGCGTGCGCGCGATCGACTTCGCGCAGTTTGCGGAGTTCGTGGGGCGGCATCCGGATCCGCTGAGTCAGACGTTCGCGGCGCACCTGTTGAAGTGGCGCGCCGAGGCCGGGAGCAGCGAGCCGCTCTAGGACTGAGCCGGGTCGCAGCCAATCCGCCAACCCCGTTCTACCGTCTGGCGGGTCATGACCTCGGCTGCGGAGCGCCGCTCTCCTCCCTCGAGCAGAAGAAGCGCTCCGAGCAGCACCATGATCGTCGATGGTCGAGTGTTTGCCGTGTCGGGGCTCGACGGATCACAGGCGCTTGGCTAGCGGGACGCCCTCTTCGGGTGGGGGCTGCCCCGCTGCGGGCGCGAGTGCACCAGTTCTTTGAGGCGCTCGGTCTCGCGGACGGCTGTGCGGCCGTGAAACGGCTCATCGCGGCTCGTCGCCGCGGAGCCCGCGATCGGCGGTGAGCGAGGGTCGCTCCCGCGCTCGTGGTGCGTCGTGGGGACGGCGCCTGATGGGTGCCGCTGGGTGCGTGGGGCCTGGCGGCGTCACCAGGCAGCTCGCGCTCGCGCTGAGTGGCGCGCGGCTTTGCGTGACGTGGCGAGAGCTCAACCTCGCCCACCGCCGATCGCGGGCCCCGCAGCTCCTCATTACGCCTGAGGGAGCGAGAATCGCTTCGCGTTCCACACGGCTACGCGTCGCTTGTCGGGTCGCGCGCTTTTGATCGGCGCACGCGGCCGCGCCGTAAGCGTGAGCATCAGGGCTCGGCGCAGCGATACGCCGACACACGTCGCAACGTCGCGACCGATGAGAGAAGACTTCGTTGGCAGGTCATGTCGCGAACCCATTTGGAGCTACAGCCACTGAACATTGACCGACTTTGCTCCAGGCGGGGGAGAGGTGGAGGCGGCTGCGATCGTAGGGTCGAAGTTACCCGCGGTCTTGAAGGGATTTACGAAGCATGGGCTCAATCAAGCTATCAGCCGGGACGGGGTTGGGGTTTTCCTCCAGGGCGATCCTGAACGCGGTCAAGAATCCGAAAATGATCAAGAATCAGGGAACTCGAGGGGTAAAACATGTGGGAGAGCATGCAACGGTCGTTCTCAATAAGGCGGGAAAAAGTAATATCAGCTTGGGCACACGATGCGAGTGCATGGAGGATTCGACCATGAAAGCTCAAATGGAGGCAGGGCTGTATGCTCTGCTAAGAGAGGTTGTCGAGCGGCACTGCCCACAGTATCTGAGCAAATTGGGCAGCGGCGATCGGCTTATGAAACACGAAAAATTCGCGCTTCAGCAGGCCACCACGGACGAACTTTTGGCAACAGGTCTGCGGGAAGATGATGAGCCCAATGAGCGCGGACTGCTGCTGGAGTCCTTGATAGACTTTCTCGGGAAGGAATGAAGACTCGGATCAAATCGCGGCGCGGACTATTGCCCTGCATAGAGGATTACCTTTGAAGGAGCGCGCCGCGGGGCGGATCCGCTTGGCCGATCGCACGCGGGTCTCGTAGGCCGATCCGTGACAGGTCCAAGTGCCGGCGTCATTCGCCAACGCCGTAGTTAAAGCCGGGAACCAAACTGCAACCCAGACGGTGGCCAAGCCACCTTCGACTCGCGCGGCCAGCCGAAGCATCGCCCGCGCGGACACCAAGCATTCGGCGGCTTCCGGGAAGCGCGAGCGGGCGCAAGCACGGACGCCAACAGAGCCCCCGGCTGCCTCCACATCGCAGTCCGCCTGCGACGCGGAGTGCAGGAGCGCGGCACCCGCAGGGATCGCTCCGCGAGTCCCCCACATCATTCTGAATCAGGCAACGCCTCGGGTCGATGACTCCCATGAAATGTGGGACGCGGCAGGCGGAGTGATTTTTCAGGTTGCGACAACGGTTTTCGGGCCCGCGAAGCTTCTCGGTTTGGGTGCTAAAGCCGCAGGGGCAGCACCGAAGCTGCTGAACACGGCGAGGGGAAATCTCCTCCAAGGTGCACGAAATCCCCGGTTGAGGAATCTGATCGAGCAGATGTATCGTAAGACGGCGGCGGTCGGCTCAGGCAGCACCGCCGATGCGATCCGATATGAGCTGCGCACCGGTGAGCTTTTGTCGAGAAGTGGGCACACAATCAAAGGACAGGAGATGCGGCAAGCGTTGCTCAACGTAATCAAGGGAGGAGGACTCGACGCAGGCGACGCGCAAATTGCGCGTGGGCTACTCAGCCATCTACAGAGCGCACTATCCGGACTCTAAGAGAGGACCAATGAACTATCGCAACGCTGTGACCGTTCTTCGTGAACGTTTTCCCGAGTTCACGGAATCTGGAGAGAAATGGGATGATGCGCTTCCAAACGATGCTTACGGTACGTTCGCACTCTTCTTCTGTCGACTGTTTGAACGAGGTGCCAGTGAAGGGCTCGTTTCTCGTGCATTCGACCTGTTCAACGAAATGGCCGAAGGAGATGATGACATCGTCAATCTCCTCGAGGTCTCCGTCCTTGAAATAGTAGCCGATCATCCTGCTTGCCTGCGGATCGCTGAGAATAGACTCAGCAGCACGGCCAGGCGGCTGCTGAAACGCGTTCAGAGAGGAGGGTTTGCTGACGCCTAAAGCGTTCACCTGCTGCCGCAAGGTGCCGCAATGCTGGGCTGAGGCTCGACGGCGAGCCTTGCGAAAGGAATGACGCTCGCCAGAAGCCTGCGTGAGTTGCTTGCGGTTGAGATCGGGGACCACAACGTCACAGTCGGGGGCAGGGTCGTAGATGGCCTCGTGAAACTTGGAACGGCGTTCATTCCGTAGGAGGAAACACATGAAAGCTAACCGTCTCGAACAGACCATCGTCAACGAGCTGCTCCGGGATCCGGAACTGAGCCCACTGACGCCCGCCGTCGACTTGGCGGAAGTGAAGGTGACCGATCGCGAGCTGACCGGTGCCGGTTTTCTGACGGAGTTCGAAAGGTGCCAGGCTCTGAAACTTTTCCCCGACGGGACCTCGCTACGTTGGGGCAGCGTCGGTGTGCGCCTCAATGCTGAAAAGTTGGAGACGGGCTACGTAGTGTACGTTGACGACGGATACCTGACAACCATCGAAGGCTACACATATGGCGACGAATGGCCGGCAACCATCGATGCTATGGAGGTCTACGAAGTTAAGCTAGAGACAGCGGAAAGAGGCGTCGGGCACCGGTGACGGGCACCGGTGACGGGCACGCTAAGGCGTCTCGAGCACTCTGAAGTCGAAGTCGAGTGGGGTTCGCGATTTTGGAGGACAGTTGCGGCGCATGTTTCACGACAAATCACGATCGAAGAGATAGTCTCATTTTGCATGCGTGGTCGTCGGGACCGCGGCCGCGTCGCACTTTGCAACGAGCTTTACATATGCAGCACGTGTTGGCAGGCATGAGGACCCGCGGGTATTCGGAGCGGGACGCCCTCTTCGGGTGGGGGCTGCCCCGCTGCGGGCGCGAGTGCACCAGTTCTTTGGGGCGCTCGGTCTCGCGGACGGCTGTGCGGC
>Ga0247760_1000354_pt1 | contig 50809 bp, 42 predicted proteins | sample UWRJL171409R4_FD_179936 | JGI IMG/M metagenome (GOLD analysis project Ga0247760, IMG submission 179936) | Plant litter microbial communities from Arlington Agricultural Research Station in Wisconsin, United States - UWRJ-L171-409R-4 | ecosystem: Environmental > Terrestrial > Plant litter >...
CTTGCTCGCCTTGGCCGGCGCTTTGGCTGCCGGCTTGGCCGGCGCTTTGGGCGCTGCTTTGGCTGGCGGCTTCGCCGGAGCAGCTTTGGCCGGCGCTTTGGGCGCTGCTTTGGCTGGCGGCTTCGCCGGAGCAGCTTTGGCCGGTGCTTTGGGCGCTGCTTTGGCTGGCGCTTTGGGCGCTGCTTTGGCCGGCGCTTTGGGCGCTGCTTTGGCTGGCGCTTTGGGCGCTGCTTTGGCTGGCGGCTTTGCTGAGGCTTTGGGCGCAGTCTTCGCGACCGGCTTAGGCGCCACTTTCGGTGTGGCCTTCTTCGGCTTGCCCACCGGCTGCAGCGAAGCCGACTTGGACTTGGCGTTGGTCTTCACGATCGGCTTGACCAGATTGCTGATGTTGCTCGCCGTCTTCTTGCTCGCCTTGGGCGCCGTCTTGGCAAGTTCAGCCTTGGCTTTCGGAGTCGGAGCAGCCTTGGCTTTCGGAGTCGGAGCAGCCTTGGCTTTCGGAGCCGGACCAGCCTTGGCTTTCGGAGTCGGAGCAGCCTTGGCTTTCGGAGCCGGAGCAGCCTTGGCTTTCGGAGCCGGAGCAGCCTTGGCTTTCGGAGCCGGAGCAGCTTTGGCCGGAGCAGCTTTGGCTTTCGGAGCCGGAGCAGCTTTGACGGGTGTGGCTTTGGGCGCGGGTGCGGCTTTGACGGGTGCGGCTTTGGCTTTCGGCGCGGTCTTGACAGGTGCCGCTTTCGCGGGCGCAGCCGACGCCTTTGACTTCGGCTCTGCCTTTAGTTTCGGCTCTGCCTTTAGTTTCGGCTCCGCCTTCGGCTTCGGTTCCGCCTTCGGCTTCGGTTCCGCCTTCAGTTTCGGCTCCGCCTTCAGTTTCGGCTCCGGCTTCGGTTCTGAGCGGACAACGGCTTTGGCTAGCGCGGGCTTTGCCACTTGCGGGGTCTTTTCCGCTGCTTTCGGCGTCACCTTCGCGGCCTTGCTGGTCTTGGCGGGCGCCTTCTTGGCGGGCGCGTCGTCGTCGTCGCCATCGTCATCTAGGTCGTCGTCGTCGCCATCGTCGTCCAGGTCGTCGTCATCCAGATCATCGTCGTCCAGATCCTCGTCGTCGTCGTCATCCAGGTCCGGCGACTTCTTTGCGGATTTCGCCGTCGCTTTTGCGGTCTTGCCTGCCTTTGCGGGCGCCTTCTTAGCGGGCGCAGCTTCTTCCGCGTCTTCGTCGTCGTCATCCAGATCGTCGTCGTCTTCTTCGTCTTCGTCGTCCAGATCGTCGTCTTCGTCGTCTAGATCGTCGTCATCCAGATCGGGCGTCTTTTTCGCGGTTTTCGCGGGCGCTTTGGCGGTTTTGCTGGTCTTTGCAGGCGCCTTCTTGGCGGGCGCCGCTTCTTCCGCGTCATCGTCGTCTTCGTCCAGATCATCATCGTCCAGATCGTCTTCGTCTTCTTCCTCCTCGTCCTCGTCCTCGCCGCCGTCCGGGCGACCGAGTGCACCGGCGCTTCGGCGATCGAGCGTCTCGGTGATCTTCTGATCGAGATCGGAAAATTCGAACGGCTTGTCGAGGTAAGCATCAGCGCCGTACAGCGGTGAGGTCATCTCGTTCAAGTTCTCGCCGATGCCGGTGAGCATGATCACACCCGTGTGCGCGAGCGATACCGCTTCGCGGATCTTGCGACACACTTCCCAGCCGCTCATGCCCGGCATCATCACGTCGAGCAGCACCAGGTTTGGCAGGTGCTCGTGCGCGAGCTCCCACGCTTGATCACCGTCGGAGGCTTCGAGTACGCTGAACCCTTTCGAGCGCAAGTGACTCGACAGCATGGCGACCATGCTCGGTTCGTCGTCCGCGACGAGCACGATGGGCTTTGAATCGTTTGGCATAGCAGCAAGAACTCCGGGGGGAAGAATCGGTGGAGAGGCGCGAATTCATTGCCATTCGAGACCAGCGCATGGTTTCCGGTCAAGCCCCGTGACGCGCGCCCGCCCCACTCGGGCCGCGGGCCGTGTCGGCGAGCGCTTCACGCCACTCATCCTGAGAGGCTCGACCTGGACCGGACCGCCCAAGGTCCCCGGGGGCGGAGTGGTCCATTGCCTACACCGTGACCGCTGTGCTCCGTGCCCTTCGGGTGCTTAACTTGAGTCGGATGGCCCCCAGCGACGGCATCGCTCTGCTTCGGCGCGCGGCACGAAGAGCCGGACGTCGGGCGCGTGTGGCAGCGGTTTTCAGCCGGATCACGCTGCTCCTGCCCCTGCCGCTGGGTTACGCGGTGCTGGCCCTGACGCTGGTCAAGGCGCTGCGCCTCGACGCGGCGAGCCAGCGCGGCTGGTGGCTGTTCGGGGTCGTCCCGCTGGTCGTCTTCCTGGTTGGTGTCGGTCGCGTCATGTTCAAGCCGCGCCCGTCTTGGCAGGGCTCGATCGCGCTCGATCAGTTTCATGGCTTTCATGATCGGGTGACCAGCGCCTTGAGCTTTAGCCAGGTGCCCGCTGCCGAGCGCACCCCTCTGATGCAGGCCGCGATCGAAGACGGGGTGGCGCTCGCCGCCAAGCTCGACCCCCGACGCGCCGTAGCCATCCGTGTCCCGCGTGAACTCGGCGTGGCGCTGGCCTTGCTGCTCGGTCTAGCTGCGTTGTCGCTCTTGGAAGTGCGCCACTTCCGGCAGTTGCCGCCGCCACCCTCTTTCGAGCCGATGGTGATGAGCGCCGACGACATCGATCTCTTTCGCGACGTCGCCAAAGAACTGCAAGCGAAGAACGACGATCCGAACGCGCTGATCGCGGTCCACCGCTTCAATCAATTGGTAGAAGACATCGCCGAGCACCGCTTGGACCGTCACGAAGTCTTCCAGCGCATGGGCGATCTCGAACGCGATCTGAAGGGCGACTTGGAGCTCGATCGCGACGCGCGCGACGAGGGCTTGAAGGGCCTCGCGCGTGAGCTGCAAAAGAGCGGGCTGAGCAAGGCCGCCGCCACCGCGCTCGACGAGAAACGGCTCGCCGACGCGGAAAAAGCCCTGCGTGAGCTAGCCGAGAAGCTGAAAAACAAAGCCGGCCGCCCGAGCGCGGCCGAGCTCGACAAGCTCCGCCAAGCCTTGGAGAAGGCCAGTCAGAGCAGCGAAGAGCGAGCGAAGAGCATCGACCAGCGCCGGCGTGAGCTGCAAGAAGAACGAAAATCCCTGCTCAAGAAAAAGAACGACAAGGCCGACGCTGGCGCGACGCCCGATCTAGACAAGAAGCTCGCCGACAACGAGCGCCGGCTCGAGCACCTCGATCGCGAAAAGAACCGCGCCGAGCGCAGCCAAAAACAAATGTCGGAGCTCGACAAGCAGCTCGCCCAGGCCGCGCGCGATCTGATGCGTGATGCGGGCCAGAGCGCGCAAGATTTGGAGCAAGGCGCACAAGACATCAACCGCATGGCCAAGCAGGAGACGACCGAAGAGCAGAAACAAGAACTGCTCAAAAAACTGCAGGAAATGCGGGAGTTGATGCGGCAGCAGGGCAAGGGCGGCAAAGACCAAATGCAGCGCATGCAAAAGTTCGGTCAGCGCGCGCGCGGTCAAAGCGGCGCGGGGCAAGGCCAGCCGGGTGACGGTCAGGGCGAAGGCCAGAAGGGCGGCAAGAAAGACGGCCCGCTGCGCTTGGGCAGTGGCCCCGGCAGCGTGTCGATCGAGATCCCCGTTCCGCAAACCGGCAGCGGTCAGGGCCAGGGCCAGCCGAGCGGCGATAAGCCGGGCGGCTCGGACCCCGCTTCCGGTCCGAGCTACGGCAGCGGACACGACCCGAACCTCGCCGGCAATGCCACGGACCTGAAGGGCAAGACCACGGACGTCACCGCCGCGGGCGCCGACACCGGGCAAGGCGCCGCTTCGTCGCAAGTGATTTACGGCGCCGCTGAACGCGGCTTCGTCGGGCGGGGCTACAAACGAGTGTTCACGGATTATCAAACCGTCGCCGAACGAGCGCTCAGCCAGGATGAAATTCCGTCTGGCTATCGCTTCTACGTGCGCCGCTATTTCCAGCTGATTCGGCCGCGCGAGTGAGCTTTGCCGAGTTCGATTACCCACGAGGAGACGAGAGATGACGGATGCCGAGCAAGCGCGCGAAGAAGTCGCCGAATTTCAAAAGCGGATTGGAGCCTTGCGCGAGGAAATCGGGCGCGTGATCGTCGGCAACCGGGACGTGATCGATGGCGTCTTGTCCTGCATGTTGGGCTCGTCGCACGCGCTCTTGGAGGGCGTGCCCGGTCTCGGCAAGACCATGCTCGTGCGCACGCTGGCCGGCGTGCTGGGCCTGGAGTTCTCGCGCATTCAGTTCACGCCGGATCTGATGCCCGCGGACATCATCGGCACGGTCGTGCTCGAGGAAGGCGCAGGCGGCGCGCGACAATTGGAGTTCCGGCGCGGCCCCATCTTCGCCAACATCGTCCTGGCCGATGAAGTGAACCGGGCCACGCCCAAGACGCAGAGCGCCCTGCTCGAAGCCATGCAAGAGCATCGCGTCACCGTGGGCCGCACCACGCACGTGATCGAAGAGCCATACTTCGTGCTCGCCACGCAAAATCCGCTGGAAATGGAGGGTACTTACCCGCTGCCCGAGGCCCAGCTCGATCGCTTCTTCTACAAATTGGAGGTGCCGTTTCCCTCCCGCGATGAGCTGCACTCGATCATCGATCGCACCACCAGCACCCAGCACGCCGAGGTGAAGCGCGTGCTCACGCGCGCGCAAATTCTGGAGATGCAGGCGCTGGTGCGGCGCGTGCCGGTCGCGCGCCACGTGCAAGATTATGCGATTCGCGTGCTGATGGCCACGCACCCGAACGGGGAGGAGGCTCCGGACCTCGTGAAGCGCTTCGTGCGCACTGGCGGCTCGCCGCGCGGCGCGCAAGCCATGCTGCTCGGCGCCAAGGTGCGCGCGTTGTTCGATGGCCGCTTCGCCGCGTCGATCGACGACGTGAAAGCGACTGCGCTCGCGGCCTTGCGTCACCGCGTCCTGCTCAGCTTCGAAGGTGAAGCCGAGGGCGTCGCGCCCGATCGCGTGATCAACGAAATTCTCAAGAAATTGCCTGGATCCAAGGAGTAACCCCAGAACGTGGGCCTTCTGGATCTGTTCCGACGCGAGACGGTGCCGCGCGCCAAAAGGCGCGAGCGCGCGCTGTTCGACGACGAGTTCCAGCGCAAGCTCGAGATGCTGGCGCTGGTCAGTCGGCGCGTGTTCGCGGGCCGGTTGCGCGCCGAGCGACGCAGCAAGAAGAAGGGCAGCGGGCTCGAATTCGCCGACCACCGAGATTACGTCGCGGGCGACGATTTTCGCTCGGTCGATTGGAACGTGTACCAGCGCTTCGGCAAGCTGCTCGTGCGCTTGTACGAAGAAGAAGAGGATCTCAGCATCTACCTGATCGTGGATTGTTCGAGCTCCATGGCCTTCGGTGACAAGAAGAAATTCGACCAAGCGCGGCGCTTGTGCGCAGCGCTCGCCTACGTGGGCCTGGCCAATTTGGACCGCGTGACGGTCGTGGGCGTCAATGACGCGGTCATCTCGCGTATGCCAACGACCCGCGGCAAAGGCCGTATTTTCAAGGTATTCGAGTTCCTGTCCGAGCTCGAGCCGGGCGGCGTGACCGACCTCGGCACGGCGCTGAAAACCTTCGTCGCTCAGCACAAGCGACGCGGCCTCGCGGTCTTGTTCAGTGATCTCTACGATCCGGCGGGCTTCGAGGCGGGCATCAACGTGCTGCGCTTCAACAAGTTCGAACCGTACGTGGTGGAGCTGGTCGATCCAGCCGAAGCCCGGCCTTCACTCAAGGGTGACGTGCGCATCTACGACTGCGAGACGGGCGAGGAGCGCGAGCTGACCATCACCGATGGCATGCTGGACAAGATGCAGCGCGCGGTGAGCGACTACCGCGCGGGCATCGAGCGTTTTTGCGCGCAGAAGCAGGTGCCGTACTTCCCGGCCGACGTGAACACGCCTTTCGACGAGCTGGTGCTGCGCGTGTTCCGACGGGGAGGCTTTCTTCGCTGATGGTGCTGTCGGGCTTGCCACTGGCACAGCTGTTGATGATCGCGGGCGGCGCTGCCAGCGTGACGGTGCTGCTATACATCTTGAAGTTGCGGCGGCGCGCGGTTCCGGTGCCTTTTGCGCGCATTTGGGACGCCGTGTTCCGAGATCGCCAGGCCACCGAGCTGTTCTCCAAGCTGCGCCGGCTGCTCTCGCTCTTGCTTCAACTCGCGCTCCTGGCGCTGTTGATCTTTGCGCTCGGCGATCCGAAGCCGAAGGCCAGCCTGCTCGAAGGTCGACACCTGGTGGTCTTGGTCGACGGCAGCGCGTCGATGAAGGCCATCGACGTCAAGCCGAGCCGCATCGAGGCCGCCAAGGCCGAGGTCAAGAAGCTGGTGCGCGGCTTGGGCAACGCGGACCGCGCGCTGATCGTGCAGATGGGCGCGCTGCCGAGCCCGCTGTCCACGATGAGTTCGGACGTGACCGAGCTCGATCCGGCGATCGATCTGCTGAGCGCCTCCGACACGCGCGCCGATCTCGAGCGCGGCCTATCCTTCGCGGTCGACAGCCTGCGTGGTTTACCCAAGGCCGAGGTCGTGATCGTGAGCGATGGCGTGCTCGGTGACGTGGCCGAGATCGCGCGCCACCTCGACCTGGGCGGCGCTTCGTTGAAATTCCTGCCCATCGGCAAATCAGGCACGAACGTGGCGATTTCCGAGTTCTCGGTGCGCCGCTACCCGCTCGACAAATCCCGCTCCGAGGTGATGCTCGAAGTGGCCAACACCAACGATCGCCCAGCCCAGGTCGAGCTCACGTTGCTCGGTGACGGCGCGATCATCGACGTCAGCCGTTTCGCGCTCGGGCCGAACGAACGCTTACCGCGCTACTATCAGGATCTGGCGGGCGCCAGCCGCACCTTGGAAGCCAAGGTGCGCTTCGCCGACGGACACGCCGACGATCTGCCCGCCGACGATCACGCCTACGCGCTGATGCCCGAGCGGCGTCGCGCACGCGTGCTCTTGATCTCCAAGGGCAACACTTACTTGGAGGCCGCGCTGCTGCTCGACGAATACCTGGACGTGACCACGGCGATCCCTGGCAAGCCTCTGCCGAGCGAACGCTTCGACGTCGCGATCTTGGACGGCGTGGCCGATCCGCTGCCGGACACGGTGGCAGCGGCGCTCTATCTCAACCCGCCCGAGGGCGGCGTGCCGCTCAAGCTGGGCGCTCGCTTGAGCGACTTCGGCTTCGATACTTGGGACAAAAAGAGCCCCATCTTGCGCTTTTTGGCGCTGGCTGACGTGCAGGTCGCGGACGGCCGCGCGCTCACGCCGAGCCCCGGCGATCGCGTGCTCGGTGCGAGCGATCAGGGACCGATCTTGGTCTCTGGCGCGCGTTCGGGCCACCCCTTCGTGGCGCTCGGCTTCGATCCGCGAAATAGCGACTTGGTGCTGCGCGTGGCCTGGCCGCTGTTCGTGCTCAACGCGATCAACGCGTTCATCGAGGAAGACACGGGCTACATCTCTTCCTTCCGCACCGGTGAGGTCTGGCGAATCCCGGCACCGAGCGCGGTCGATTCTGCGACCGTGACCGATCCGCGCGGCGCGCAGCACGTGGTCCCGGTGAAGGAGGGGCGCGCGGTGTACTTGGGCGAACAAGCCGGTTTCTACAAGCTGACCGCGGGCTCGGGCAGCGACGCGGTGACGAGTGAGTTTGCCGCGAACTTGTCGGACTTGGCGGAGAGTCGCATTACGCCCGTGAGCGAGCTTTCGATAGGGGAAAAAAAGGTCGCGCCGATCAGCATCGGCGCGCCAGGTTCGAAGCGTGAACTGTGGGTGTATTTGCTGGCGGCCGTGCTCGCGCTGTCGGTAATCGAGTGGATCACGTACCACCGTCGGATCACGGTCTAATGCCGCGCTTTCGTCGCTTGATTTGGGGGGCATTCATCGCGGCCGTGGCCGGCGTTTCGATCGCCATTTATCGGCACTACGTGCTCGGCGCGAGCTCCGCCTCGGGCGCGTTCCACTGGCTGAAGGACGGCATTCACTATCAGCTGCTGGAGCCGAAGGCGCTGGGCGTGTTCTTGGTCCTGCCGCTCTTGCTGTTCGCGCTCGGCCGTTCGTTGGCTGATTTGCCTTTGCCGCAGCGCGTGTTGTCGATCTTGTTTCGGCTCGCGTTCCTGGGCTTGCTCGGGCTCGGCTTGTCACGGCTGGTGCGTTCGGAAGAGACGCACAAGGTGTGCACGGTGCTGCTGATCGACGTCAGTGATTCGGTGCCGGACGAAGCACTGGCCGACGCCAGGAAAACACTCGAGGCCTACGCCAAGGCCAAGGGCGCGGACGACCAACTGAAGCTGGTCACGTTCGCGGAGCGGCCTCGCTTGATCGAGATCTATCGCGACGACCAGACCGCCCTGCCAGCCGTCGCAGATCTGCGCCATCGCACAGCCAACGGCAAAAAACTCACCGCAGGCAGCGACATCCGCGCCGGGTTGGCGCTCTCTTATGGCCTATTTCCGCCCGGATATTTGAAGCGAGCGGTGCTGCTGAGCGATGGCCTGGAGACCGACGGCGATCTGTTGGCCGAGGCCAACCGCGCGCGCGGCTTCGGCGTGACCCTGTACACGGTGCCGTATCGCCGCCCCCCGCCCGGCGAAGTCGCGCTGCGCTCCTTGAGCGTGCCGGACAAGGTCGACGTCGGACAAACCTTCGAGCTGGTCGCTGACGTGTATGCCAGCCGCGCCACGCACGCCAAGGCGCGCCTATATCAGGGCGAAGCCTTGAACGGCCTGGACGGCGTGCGCGACCTCGAGCTCAAGCCGGGTCGCAACGAGCTCAAGTTCAAGTCGGTGGTGCGCGTGGGTGGTGAGGTGACGTACGCCCTGCGCCTGGACCAGATCGCCGAAGACTCCTTCAAAGACAACAACGCCTTCAGCGTCACGGTCGATGTGCCAGGGCGCCCCACGGTGCTGTACGTGGAGGGCCAACCGCAGCGCGCGAGCTACCTGATGAGCGCGCTGAACGCCCAGCAATTCGACGTTGATTTGCGCACGCCGGCCGCGTTTCCCGCCTCTTTGCGTGAGCTTGAACGCTATGATTTCGTGATCGTCTCGGACGTGCCGCACGAAGCCTTCCCGCTGCCGGCGCAAGAGTTGGTCGAGCGCTACGTGCGCGATCTCGGCGGCGGATTCTTGTTCGCGGGCGGCGAGGCCGGCTATGGCTTGGGCGGCTGGGCGCACTCGACGATCGAGCGGCTCTTGCCGGTGCGCATGGACGCCGAGCACCGCAAAGAGATGCCGGGCGTGGCCATGGCCCTGGTCATCGATCGCTCCGGTTCGATGACCGGCTTGCCCATGGAGATGGCCAAGGCCGCCTGCAAAGCCACGCTCTCTACCCTCCAGGGTGACGATCTGCTGGAAGTGATCGCCTTCGATTCGACGCCCGTGCGCTATGTCAAGATGCAGCCTTCGCGCTACCGGAGCCGCATTCAAAACGACATTCAGCGCATCCAACCCGGCGGCGGCACCGAGATCTTCTCCAGCTTGGACATGGCCTATCAGGATCTGTCCGTGGTCCAAGCCCGGAAAAAGCACGTGATCCTGCTGACGGACGGCCAGGCGCCGACCCAGGGCATCAAAGATCTGGTGCAGGCCATGCTCTCGGAATCGATCACCGTCACCACCGTGGGTCTCGGTGAAGGCTCCAATCAAGACCTGCTGCGCATGATCGCCGACACGGGCGGCGGTCGCTTTCACGCCGTCCCTGATCCGAACAGCTTGCCCAAGATCTTCACCCGAGAAACGGAGTTGATCGCCCAGCAAGCCGCCGTCGAAGATTGGTTCCCGGTCCAGCAAGCGGCCCCGGCCGACTTCCTCAAGGGCATCGCCATCAACGCCGCGCCGCTCTTGCACGGCTACGTGGCGACACAATTGAAGCCCGCGCCTGCGCAGTTGATTTTGCAGAGCGAACGCGGCGATCCGATCTTGGCGCGTTGGCGCGCGGGGCTGGGCTGGGCGGTGGCCTGGACCAGTGACGTCAAAAACAACTGGTCGATCGACTGGCTGCGGTGGTCGGGCTTCTCCAAATTCTGGGGCCAGCTAGTGCGCGAACACATGCGCGTGAAGCACCGCCGTGAGCTGGACATGAAGACCGAAATGCTCGGTGGAAACGTGCACGCCGTAGTGGATGCCTTCACCGCCGACGAGCGCTTCGACAACGGCATCGTCTCCAAGCTGATCGTCACCGGCCCCGGCTCGGGCGCCAGCGCCGCACGCCGCGAACTGCCCATGCGTCAAACCGCGCCCGGCCGCTACGAAGCCAACTTCCCGCTCGACCAATACGGCTCGTTCTTGCTGCGCGCCGAGCACGCCAAGCCCGCCGAAAACGGTGAACTCAAGCCGCTAGCGATGAGCTACGGCCACGTCACCAACCCCTACCCCCGCGAGTACGCCAGCTTCGATCCCGATCTCGAGCGCCTCACCCGAGCTGCCCTAGCCGGCGGCGGCACCGTCGACCCCACCCCTTCAAAGGTGTTCGACCCCGCCGGCCAAAAGATCGTCTCCTATCGCCCACTCTGGAACCGCTTCGTGCTGGCCGCGATCGTGATGTTCCTGCTCGATCTCTTGGTGCGCCGCGTACGGCTGTTCGATCGCAAATTTTTGCCCAAGCGACGTTGACCCTCGCCCAGCCCGCCGCGGGCAGTGGCTCACTTTGGTCACCGCGAATCTGAAGCACATGACGCGGATCTCCGGTCTAGAGATCGAGGACTGGTCGCGTAAACCGTGACTGGTGCGCACCCCGTACGAAAGTCAGCGGCGCAACCCAAGTCAGCCCAATTCAAATGTCTTACGCGGGCATGCGCATGGCCCGAGCGCTAGCGCGAGGTCGCAACCCGGTGAGGCTCCGGCGCGCGGCTGGGGCGTGTAAAACCAAGAAGAAAAAACACTCTGCTGAGACCCACGTGCAGCTGAGCGTAGGATCGCGAAACTCGCTGTGAGGAACCCCGGACCGAGCCCCGTCCAGGAGGCGCGAGCAACCCAAAGGCGCGCTGAAGGTACGTTGAGGAGGCGCAACGTGCGCTTACGGTCGCGCTCACGGATGTTCTGCCAGGTGAGTTGGGCGCATGCGGTTCGACTGTAGCGTCGTTGCAATGAATTCGTAGCTAAGATGCGCACGCGCAACGCGCACGCGTAACGACTCGCACGCGCAACGACGCGCACGACGCGCACGACGCGCACGACGCGCACGACGCGCACGACGCGCACGACGCGCATGACGCGCACGACGCGCATGACGCGCACGACCCGCACGACGCGCACGACGCGCACGACGCGCACGACGCGCACGACGCGCACGACGCGCAACACTAAGGGCTCGCGCACGGCGCGCACACTAAGGGCTCGCAAATAGTTTTATCGATCGATAAACGAGGCTTCGGCTTACGGCCGCGACGAAACCACGGTTGCATCGTCACGTATCGATTGCGTTGATATTCGCGGACCCCATGAGCCAATCCTAGAACCTCGGACCGAGCCTCGCTCAGAAGACGCGAGCAAGCCAAGGCGCGGCGACGAGGCGTACCTGAATGTGCGTTGAGGAGGCGCAACGCAGGATTGCGCAGCGTATCCGCGGACGGGCGACGGCATTGGTTTTAGGACTGGCTCTAAGTCAGCCCAATTCAAATGTCGTGTGATGCGACTCGCGTTATCGCTAGCGTCAGCACGAGTCGCAATCAGGTGAGGCTCCGGTGTGCGGCTGGGGCGTGTAAGACCGACCAAAAAAAAAGAAGCGACATTCGCGCTGAAAACACGCGCGGCCGAGCGTCGGATGGTAGAATTAATCGCATTGAGGCCTATCCAATGCTTGCGCAGCGTTCGATTGGCGCTATCGATAGAAGAGTGTGAGGCGCGGGTGGATGCCAAATCAACTAGAGTTCTCATTTCCAGAGCCGAGGCGGCATGGTGGCGCGCGGCGGGGCGCTGGCCGTAAACCACGGGCGGCGCATTTGCGTCAAACTCCGCACCGCGCGCGGCCGATTCATCGCAAAGCGCATCCGGTGCACGTCACGCTGCGCGCGGGGCTGCGTTCGCTTCGTACGGAGCAAGTGGCGCGCACGCTGTTGGGGGCGCTGCGCGATAGCAATCGCGATTGGTTTCGCGTCGTACACTACTCCGTTCAAGAAAATCACGTGCACTTGATCCTCGAAGCAGAAGACCGAGACACTCTTTTATCCGGCGTGCGCGGTCTAATGGTGCGCATCGCTCGCCGCGTGAATCGTCTGCTCCACAGACGCGGGCGCTTCTGGGTCGATCGCTGGCACGGTCGCGACTTGGAGGGTCCTCGGCAAGTCCGCAATGCGCTCGTTTATGTGCTTCAAAACCGTAAAAAGCACACGCTTGGCGCGTCGCTCGACCCGCTCTCGTCGGCGGGGTGGTTCGACGGTTTTGCGGACGCGCTGCCCGGCACATTTTGCAGTCTTGGGCCGCCGTGTATTGCGCAGGCAATGACCTGGCTACTGAAGGTCGGCTGGCGGAAGAGAGGGTTGATCGGCTCGGCTGAGGCGCCTGCGGGGTAGTGACGCACTGCGGAAGCGTGGTGTTCTGAAGCGCCGCGTCGCTCCGGTCCTTACTCCTTCGCGCATGACTCAGACTTGGCTGATCATCTCGGCCGTAAGCTTCTTCGTCTGCGTTGGCCGAGCGCGCCTGAACGTCGCAGCCGCGCCATTCCCAGCGTCCGCGCGATAGACATCTTGAGCCACGCGCATCTGGTCAACAGGATTTTTTTTCTTGGCCGACATCGATCGCAATTCTTTCCGGACGCCTGCTCTAGAATGGCGCGAACCACGCGATCCTCTCGAGGATCCCCAAGGCGACCGTAGAACGGGTGCGTGAAATCCGCGATGACGTGAAGGCCCGAGTCACCGCGCTACTCGACGCCGAACACGGGCGCCGATTTTGGCGTCTTTCGAGGCGTGACCGGTGTGCGTCGCGTGCACTAAGTACCCGAATGGCTGAGTCGATCTCCCTCGCGACCGGGGCATTCCGGCTGGCTTCGTTGCTCCTCAATTACATATCAGCAGTATGCTTCTCGCCAGCCGGGCGCCTCGACCGCGATCATCGCCCAACTTAGCCGTGCCCCACGAAATAGAGCGTGATCCGGCGGAGAAATAGCCACTTAGGCATCGACGAAGTTTCCCCCGTCCGTCCGGCACAAACGAGCAGCCGCCTCGGAGCTAGCGCGTGAAACAGCGAAGAGTCAAAGCTCGTGCCGAGCCCGATACTCTTGCGTCTTGCTACGGCCAACAGAGCACGCCGCGTGCCCGCGGCGCTTTTCTTTTGGTTGGTTTTACACTCCCCAGCCGCGCGCCGGAGCCTCACCCGATTGCGGCTTCGTGCAGCCGTGCGTCGGCTGCGCTGTCTCGGCGAAAGTCGTCGCGCGATGCTTGAATCGGGCTGATTTATTTGCGCGCGAGTTCGCCGGGTTTGCCGAGCTCAACGCTTCGGGCATGCGCGACTGAACCTCTTTCAAACTCGGCGGGCGTGTTGAGGTTGGGCGGTTGTAGCGGGTGCCAAGCGGCTGCATATCGGCGCGGTGCGTGGCTCGCGTAGGCATTACCTCGAGCGAGGTCGCAGCGAGTGAGGCCTATGAGGGGCGCACGCACGACAGCGTGGTGAGATCGACGGTGTGGCCGAGGATTATTGTCTCCGGTTCCGCAAACCTTGCGCGAAAATAGTAACTCCGCTGCGCGAGTGCTGCGCCAACGCGGCGAGCGCGCCGTTATTCCGCGGCCGCGGCGACCTGATCGCCCGTACACGCGCCCCACGAACCGTACTCGTCGCAGGTCTGCGTACCCGTAGAACACCACACGTAGTCGCCGGCGACGCGCTGGATGCGGCCGCAGTCGGTGACTTCGCCGGGTTGGTCGCAGGGGCAACCTTTTTCGTGGTTGGCGCACACTTCGGGAGCTGCGGGGGTCGCCATCGGTTTACTTCCGTCTGCGGCCAGCATCGGTGGGTTGGTGTCGCCCGCGGACGAGCAACCGGTACCCAGCACAGTGCAGATGGCCAACGCAGCGAAGTAGAAAATCCGATTCATGGTGCGACGCTCCGATAAGAGGGAACGGGCACGCGTTACTTGCGGTTAACGTGGGCAGCTTTCGTTGTTGCAGTTTTGTGTGAGCGCGCCGGACTTGTCGTTCGGAGTGATCTGCTCAGTCTTTTTCTACCACTACGTCGCTATTCGACTCGGAATAGAGGCGATTACAGGCAAAATTCGGGGTGGCGCCGCGGCGCGCACCGAGGCTCAGCATGTCGTACAGCGGTGAATCGACGCTGTTCGAGGCGCGCCAGCGCGCTTCTTGTTTGGCGGTTTCTTCGTTGAAGTAAAATAGCGTACGGCCATCTTGCGAGACGCCGGTGGGCAGTCGGCGCTCGCCGGGGTCGCCGTCGAAGACGCCGCCGCTGAGGGTCCTTGGCGCGCTCCAGGTGCCCGTCCCGGTGCGAGTCGAAACTACAATGGTGGAGTCTGCGTCCAAGAACGCCGAATTGTAGAACAGCTGATCGCCAGCGGCTGACAGGGTGGGCGAAGCGTACACTCGGCCCGTGAAGACGGCGTCTTGATTGACGGCGGCGAACGCGCTCGTGTCGATGGCTCCGGAGAAGGCGGCCAGTCGATTGGGCCGAGTCCATTCGCCGAGCTTTTTCTGATCCGGATCGCTGACCACGAGCAAGCGCGTTCCGTCGGCGCTGAGCGACGCGCCGTGGGCCGCGCTCCAGCCCACTGGCAGCACCAACGCAGAGCCAATGGCGAAGTCTGCCTCGGCTTTCGTGCGGTGCGCGACGTACAGCGCGCCGTCACGCAGGAAGGCGAGGTCGAGTTCGTCTGGGGTGAGCGCGAGTAGGGTTTCGTTGCCCGCGCTCGAGACTCCGGTCACGCTCGCGGGCGCGGACCACGTGGCTTGGGGATCGCACGCGGCGGGCACGATATCCGGAACGCCACCGCTGCCGCCCACTTCAGCCGGCGTTCCGCCGCTTCCGCCGTCGCTTCCGCTTCCACTTCCGCCGTGGTTGCCCGCACCATCGCCGGCCGCTCCAGAGTCGCCGGCTTCCTCGCCGCTTGCGCCCGCGACGTCAGCGCTGCCGCTTTCGGCGGTCGACCCGGAGCGTCCGCCATCACTCGGCTGACCGCCTGCGCTGACCAAGCTCGGGCGGGTCGTCTCCGTGGAGCAGGCGGGGCCACTCGCAGCAAGAGCGCACAACGAGAGCGCGGCGATCTCGGAGAAGTGCAGTGCGCGGGTCGAGCGAGAGGAGCGAGTCATTCTGCGGGGACACAGCTGTAGCTTTGACGCCAGTTCTTCAGGATCGGGCTGGCGCTGAACTCGGTGTTCGGTACGAATCGCACCGTGACCTTCAGGTACTCCTGGGACTTGAGCATCTTGGCTTCCAGCAGCGGATCGACGGCGTTGCCGGTCCAGACGGTCACCGGATCGCCGGTCACCGTACCGACCTTTACCACCGTGTCGGACATGACCGCGTTGGGCGCCACCGGCAGCGTGGAAAATAGGCTCGGATCGGCCTGGGTTTCGGCAAAAAACTCCAAGCGCGAAGCGCTCGCTGGCGTGACCGTCTGCCAGTCGAGGAAGCGCCACACGACCTTGGTGCCCTCCATGCAATCCGAGCGATAGATGCGCTCGTAGTTCTGCGGAAAGACCGCGTTGACTGGCGGAGGATTGTTGCACTGCGCGTCGACGCAAACCAAGCCGCTGCAGCAATTGGCGGTCGAGCTGCAGGAGTTGGTGAGCCCGCTGCAGCCCCCGTTGGGCGGCAAGGCGTAGCAATGCCGCGTGGCCGGGTTTCTGATCGGTGTGTCGAGACGACAAGCCGCGGTCTTGGTCGGGCCGCTGCCGCCGCAGCAGTCTTCATCGACTTCGCAGCTGGCGGCGGCGGTGGTCCCCGTGGGATGGCAGTCGTCGAGCGCCCAAAAGCCGCGTTCGTTGATGTAGCCGCTGGCTGCGGCCGTGGAGAAATTTTGGCTCGGCAACCAAAAGGCGGGATGACTGCGGTCCGTGGAACCGGACGGAGAATCGTCGATCGCGGCCACCCAAAGCTGGCTTTGGATGTTCGCGGTGTTGGTCATCGCCGTGTAGCTGGAGGTCGCGTAGGTCGAAGTGTCGCTGAAGTCTTGTTGAGTAGTCGGCAAATTCAGCGTGTTGCCGTAGGGCCGGGTGCTGGTGAACACGACCCAGCGGTAGCCACCCGCGGCCACCGGAAGCATCGTTGGCTGGTAAGACTTGTTCGCGTCTTTCGCTTGCTCACCGCTGTTCAGCTTGGTCAGCGCGACCGGCGTCGGCGTCGCGGCTTGCGTGTCGACCGACCATAGACGACCTGGATCTTCGTAGTAGTTGGTCGGCCCCATGTAGCCGTACTTCGTCCACGTGTTGCGGCAGCAATAATCGCCGGGCACCGTGGATTGGAAGATCACGCTGCGCGAGTCGCTCTCGAAGACGGGCCACTTGAGCACGTCTCCCAGTGGCCAGGTGCTCGTGACCAGGCGACGATTCCGGAACTGCTTGCCGCTCTGATCGAAGTCCAGCGTGCTCAGGCCTTTGCGCCAACCCGCGCCGCCCGCGGAGTCACCGTCGATGAACACCAGCTTCGTGCCATTCGGCGCAAACGAGGGCACCATCATCGTGGTCCCGGCGAGCCCCCAGTTGCCCGCGCTTTCGCCGGTGACGTCGACCGGCGTGGGCGCGCTGCTGGTCGGCAATTGCCAGACCCAGTAGCTCGTACCGTTGCCGTTGTCGCCGCCGTCGGTGAGGTAGCCAGTGGGTCGGGTGTAGCCGGAGTTGGGCGTGAACGCGCCGGTCGGGATGGTGACCCAGCCCGGGGAGCCGGCGCAGGGTGTCTTCCATTCCAGGCGCGCTGCGGCGTTGTTGGTGTTTTCGTACCAATCGAATTTGAAGTCGTGAGTGCCGGCGTTGAACACGCCCGCGCCGCTCAAGGGACCGAAGTTCCAACGACCCATCACGCGCGTGTCGTCGATCCAGAGCCGACCGCCCTCATTGACGTTGCCGTTGGTCCGGAACTCGTACACGCCGTCGCAGGCCATGGTGATGTGGCCGGTCCAGCGAGCGCTGAACGTCTCTCCGTCCGAGATCATCGAGTAGTTCGGGCGTCCGCTGAGCCAATCGAAGTCGATGTTCGGATCGATGCGCTGAAACGCGCGCGGGTTGGTCTGCGACGCGGGCAGCGCGACGTTGAACTTGTCGGTGTCGTAGTAGGTCGCGGTCAAACCGCTGACCGCCGTGGGGACGGTGTACGGGTACAGGTTCGTGGACGGGATCACCTCGCTGACCGTGCTGTACTTGTATTTGAGGATCAGCCGCGCGTCGTCGCTGCCCACCGTGTGCACGATTTGCACGCGGTGTTTCTCGCCGAGCGTCCAGGTTTGCGCTGGGGTGCAGGAGTTGCTGCTGGCGGTCGCGACGTTGATCAGCGCGCTGCCGGAGCCGTCGAGGTACAGCTTCACGCCCGCGTCGGCATCCGTACAGAGCTGCACGGAGCCGGTAAAGGGCGACTCGACCCAGGTGTCCCAAGTAGACGTCCAATTGTCGATCCCGATCCCAGGCGCCGGGTTGTTCCCGCTCCAATTCGAGGCAATGTCCGGCTCGATCAGCGACACGCTGGCACCGCCGCTCAGGTTCGCGTAGGTCACGTTGGCGCCGTGCATCGGCTCGGCCGCGGGCGGATAGAGCTGTGATTGCGGGACCAGCGCGCGGGGCGTCGATGGGCTGCTCCAGAACAACTGCACGTTCGAGTTGCCGGAGCCGTTGATCTGATCGAGCTCGAACTGGGTGAGCGCGCCGGCCGTCATCGCTACGTTCGCGATCAACGTCGCGGGACCGGTGCCGCTTTCGACCGTCGATCCAACGAGCAGACGGAAGTTGTCGGCGCTGCTGCTCACGACCTCGAATTTGTAGGTCTCGCTGAAGAAGGCCTGGATCTGGCCGACCCGCTTCACCGAGAAATCCGCGCCGATCAAGCCGCCGGGTGAACCTGTCAGGTTGAAATTCGGCTGCGGATCGAGGCGCTTCCAGACCGCGCCGGTGTAGTCCAAGGACGGGTAATATTGCGCGAGTAAGCCCGTGCCGGAGCCGCCGGAGAGCATGTTGCTGCCGGTGTTGACCTGCCTGGTGCTGGGGTTGATGCCGACCAAGGCCTCTTTGGTGTTGCCCCAAAAGTTGTTGGCGACCAGCGCGTACTGTCCGTCCGGAGTCAGCGGCGCCCAGGCAAAGCCGCGCCAATCATCGGAGTCACCGGTGTAGTTCGGTCGTGGCGGGTTGCCCACGAAGTCCGCGATCGGCGAAAGTGAGCCGTTGCCGTTCACCCTCGAAATCCCGCCGAGCGCGGAGCTGAACGTGATCGGTGAGCCGTAGTTGTTGTCGTAATAACCGACGCGGCTCGAGGTGGCGAAGACCTTGCCGTTGGCAGAGATGGTGTGGCAGACCGGACACCCGTCAGTGGTGCCGAACGCGGGCTGCGCTGGATTTTCCGAGCCCGGGTCGGCCACCATTTCGCTCTGATTGCCGTTCCGGTGATACTCCGTGTAGTAAATCTTGCCCCGCACTGGCGCGGTCGAGAAGTTGAGCGTGCGCGTCATCGCCAGCGCCGGCTGCCCGCCGATGATGCGTTGCACGGACAGCTGCGCGGCTTGCCCCTTGGCCGTCTGCTCGAAATATTTCCAGATCTGCGGCGAGATCGTGGCCTTCGGTGGGCTGCTCTCGGTCGAGATCGCCGACCAGTCGAAGCTGCTCGTGCCCGTCGCGGGATAGCGCAACCTCACTCGTACGGCGCTCGCGGTGGCCCCCTTGGTATCCCACTGCACGATCGGCGCGCGCAGCCCGATCGGCAGCACGGTTTGATCGTAGGGATAGAGCACGACGCCCGGGTCGGCGTTCGTCGCTGCGCTGTCGAAGATCGCGACGCTACCCGGAGGCGCAGCGGCGTTGTCGGCGATCTCCACCTTCACGTTGACGACACCGGACGCGCTCAGGCCGCCGAGATAAGCGGTGACATTGATCGGCCCCGCAACGGCGCTGATCAGGTCGACCTTTCCCAAGTCGTCGATGGTGGCGATATCGAGTCGGTCGAGGCTCCAGGCGGGCTTGGGCGTGCCGGGAAGGCAGCCGGCCGGGCTCAGCTCGACCTCGAATTGAGCCGTGCCCGTCACGTCCGGGATCAAGCCCCCGTTGGGCTGGACGAACGCCGACGCGGGGATCGGCGCCTTCGGCACGGCGGCGCTCGACCAAGTCAGGGTGGCAGCCGCGTAGCCTGCGGAGTCGTAGTACTCGACTCGGATCTTGTGACGCGAGCCGGCGGCCCAAGTGATCGCGGTGCTGCAGTTCTCGACGCTCGCTTGGTCGACCCATTTGTTGATCCTCAATGCGTCGTCGACCCACAGCCGGGCGCCGTCGTCGGAGGTGATGCACAGCGTGTAGGCGCCAGCGCTCGGAGCCACGACGGAGCCCGTCCAGCGCACCGAGAAGTTGTCTACGCCGATTCCGGGAACGCCCGGATCGAGGACGCCCCAAGTGAAGTTGATGGTGGCATCTTGGCGGGTTCCGGTGGGCACCCAAGTCGTGGGGATCTGCGCCGCTGCCTTGTCGACGCGATCGAAGTACTCGCCGAGCACGCCGGCGTTCGGCACGTTTCCGGTGGTGAAGCCTTTCACGGTCAGAGTCTGTGGCGTCGGCTTGACCGCCATGGACGTGCACGCGCCCGCGCCGCTCGTCGCGGTCGGCAACACTTGCAGCCCGCCGTCGCTGCCGAAGACTCCGCCGTCGGGCAACGGAAGATTGGTCGGGCTGTCGATCACGACGCGGCAGTAGGGGTCGCACGGGTTGTCCGGACAGGTCGCGCCTTTGCCGAGCGCTTGCGTGCGCCTTTGTCCCGCCGGAAGGTGCAAGGTGGCGATGCTGTCGCCCACGCACGCGCCCCACTTGCCGTCATCGCAGGTGCGTCGACCCATCGAGCACGATACGTAGTCGCCCGAGACGCGTTCCACCTGTCCGCAGTCGACGACCTCGTCTTGAACTTCGCACTCGCAGCCTTGGTTCGGCGTGTCGCAGGCGCCGACCATGGGCGGTGGCTTGTTCGGGCCGCCGTCCCCGGCGCCCAGAGCAGGGGCGTGGTCGGAAGACGTCGAGCAGCCGAGCAGGGTCAAGCAGAGCAGGATCAAGGCGACCCAAAGCGTTTCAAGATGCGACACGTGTGAGCGCCTCGCGGATCCCGGCGCGCACGTCAACCTCAGCATGGCCGCGCTCCCTGCGTTTTTCATGCCGTGCTCCTTATAGGCGAAGCGATCTGCCGCTGCCGCAATCATCGGCCCGCTGGCCGCTGGACGATGTCGGTAAGTGTAGGAAACTGTTGCCCTTAGACGCCGATGTTCGCTGGACTGCGGGCCGCTGTCCAGCGCCGATCGGGTGCTCGAACGCTCTACCCATCGACGCAACGTTTGCGGCGCTTCGCACTGTTTGCAGAGCTCGCCCGAGCGGCGGGGCGTCAGAAAACCTTCTGACAGTAGTGGTAGAAGGGCATCGGATTTTCGTCGCTTAGCCGAGGAGTGGTTGGATGTTGGTGCAAGGGCAATGGGCTGTTCGATTTCGTGCGGCGCGCCTGTCGTTGAGTGTCGTTGCGCTGAGCGCTCCGGTTTTGGCTCAGGCCACGACTCCACCGACGCCCGCGCCCGCGCCTGCACCCGCGACCGCGCCTGCGGCGCAGGAACCCGCAGCAGCGGCTGCGCCGGTCGGCGTCGCGCCCGCAGCAGAACCGGAGTCTCCGCCGCCCGAGGAGCCGCTGCCCACCTCCACGGTCACGCTGCCCGAGCTGCCGCCCGCGCGCGTCGAGCCAGCAGCGCAGCATGAAGCGAACGAGGCGGTCGAAGCGCGCTGGTACGACTCGTTCGAGGTGCGCGCGTTCGCGGATTCGTACTTCAGCTTGAACTACAACTCACCCAAGCCGCAGTCGTCCGGCAATGAAGTGATCCGCGCGTTCGATACTTCGAACGGCTTTGCGGTGGCCTGGGCCGGCCTGGACATCTCGCACGCGCCCCAGCCGATCGGCGGCACGATTTCATTGCGCTTCGGTCCGAGCGCCCAGCGTTACAACTCGAGTTGCATCGGCAAGTGCGACGCGGACTACGGTCTAGCGAACGTCAAACAAGCCTACGCTTCCTTTCGCCCGGGCGGCGAAAAAAGCCCAATTACCTTGGATTTCGGCAAGTTCGACACCATCTACGGCGCCGAAGTCGCCGAGAGCCAAGGCAACATCAATTACACGCGCGGTGTCCTGTACTGGTACGGACAGCCTTTGTTTCACACCGGCCTTCGCGCAAACCTGGAAGCGTCCAAGAACCTGCGCGCACGCGCGCTCGTCGTGAACGGCTGGAACAACACGATCGACAATAACACGGGCAAGACCTTCGGCGGACAGCTCACGGCGCACGCGCCTCGCAGCGACTCGCAGGAGTGGATCTCGGCCTCGCTCGGCTATCTCGGCGGCCCGGAGCGCGACGACACGGTCTCCGTGCAATGCCCGACGGGCAGCGTGTTCGATCCCAGCAGCGCCAACGGTTGCTCGACCGGCACCAGCGGCAGCACCTCCGGCACCGTCGATCGCCCGGGCAACAACAGCTCCGGCTGGCGTCACTTCCTCGATCTGCTGGTCACCTCCGACCCGATCGACTCGCTGCACCTCGTGCTGAACGCCAACTACGCGACCGAGAAGCAGCGCGACTCGGACTTCGCCACGACCTTCAGCGGCCATTCCTGGTTCGGCGCCATGCTCGGCGCGCGCTACCTGGTGTGCGAGAAGTTCGCCGTGGCCGGCCGCGGCGAGATCTACCGCGACAAAGACGGCGTCACGACCGGCTCGGTGAACGGCATCCCGATTACCGGTGCCACGATTTACACCGGCACGCTGACGCTCGATCTGCTGCCCAGCAAAAACCTGCTCATCCGGCTCGACAACCGCCTGGATTCGTCGACCAAGCAGATGTTTCCGAAGGGCGTGCGGGAGCTCTCCGGCACGCTGTTCACGACCACGTTGGGCGTGGTCGTGACGACCAACTGAGCTCGCGCTAGGCTCCCGCCCATGCCGTCCCCGCAGCGCACTCGTGACTTGGAGGACGTGATCGACGCCGTCGTCGATAGTTACGACGGCCCCGAGGAGATCAACAACCTGGAGAGCGCCGCGCTCCCCAACAAGCGCCAGGTGGTGCAAGCGTACAACCACCTGAAGCCCGTGATCTACATGGGCTTTTACAGCCAGCGCTCGCTGACTCGCAGTAACCTGCGCTACGCGCTGAGCGAGCACCTGTACCCCGCCTGTGAGATCTTGGTCGAGCAGATCGGGCGCGCGCTCGCCTACGAAGAGCGCAGCGGTTACGTCAAGACTCCGTGGCCTGCCGGCTGGAGTGAAGAAGTCGTGCTGCGCTTGCTGCGTCGCCTTCCGGAGCTACGCCGCATCTTGAACGCCGACATCTTGGCGGCGTTCGAGGGCGATCCTGCAGCCAAGAGCGTGGAAGAGATCGTCTTCAGCTATCCGGTGGTGGAGGCCATCACCGCGCATCGCATCGCGCACGTGCTGTACACGGAGCGCGTGCCGATCGTGCCGCGCATCATCGCCGAGTACGCGCACGGCCTGACCGGCGTGGATATTCACCCCGGCGCGCAGATCGGTCCGGGCTTCTTCTTGGATCACGGCACGGGCGTGGTGATCGGTGAAACGTCGATCATCGGGCGTCACGCCAAGATGTACCAAGGCGTGACCTTGGGCGCGCTCAGCACGCGCCGCTCGGAGTGCGGCGATCCCGAGCGGCAGAAGCGTCATCCCACGATCGAAGACAACGTGACGATCTACGCGGGCGCTACCATCCTCGGCGGCGATACCGTGATCGGTGAAGGCTCGGTGATCGGGGGCAACGTGTGGCTCGTGCGCTCCGTGCCGCCGAACTCCAAAATCTTCGGCAAAGCGAAGGAGTAACCGTCGTGAAGCGCCGCGCGCTGTTCTCGCTCCTGCTCGTGGCGTTGGGCTGCAAGGCCAAAGCTCCCGAGCCGCTGCGCGTGGCCGCCGCGGCAGATCTGGCGCACGCCTTCGCCGAGCTGGGCCCGGCGTTCAGCGCGCAATCATCGCCGCCGATCGACCTGAAGCTCACGCTGGGTGCCACTGGGCTGCTGTCGCGCCAGCTGATCCAGGGCGCGCCTTTCGACTTGTTTTTGGCTGCCAACGTCAGCTACGTCGATCAGGTCGTGAAGGCCGGCGCGTGCGATGGCAAGAGCGTGGCGACGTACGCGCGCGGTCGCTTGGTGATTTGGGTCAAGGGCTCGGGCGGCGCGGAGCTCACTCCGTCCTCTCTGACGGACGCGCGCTTCAAGCACATCGCGATCGCCAATCCCGAGCACGCGCCGTACGGCAAAGCCGCGCGCGACGCGCTCACGCGCGCCGGTGTGTGGAGCCGCGTCTCGCAGCGCATGGTCTACGGCGAGAACGTGCAGCAAACGTTCGAGCTGGCGCAAAGCGGCAACGCGGACGCGGCGATCGTCGGTTTGTCGTTGGCCATCGGCACACCCAAGGGCTCTTGGGCGATGGTCGACGAGGCGCTCTACGCGCCCATCGATCAAGCCTTGGTGGTCTGCAATCACGGCACGAACGCGGCCGGCGCGCGCCGCCTGAAGGCCTTCATCGAGGCGCCCGCGGGCCGCGCGATCTTGCGTAAATTCGGCTTCTTGATGCCGGGTGAAGCGTGGGCCTTGGCGCCTTGATCGAGCTCGAACCGCTGCTCTTGTCGTTCGAGGTTGCCGCGCTCGCTACGTGCATCGCCGGCCTGTTCGGGGTGGCTATCGCGGGGCTCTTGGCGTCGCCGCGAGTTTGGGGTCGTGAGCTGATTGACGCGGCGATCACCGCGCCGATGGTGCTGCCGCCGACCGTGCTCGGCTACTACCTGCTGGTGCTGCTCGGACGCGAGAGCGCGATCGGGCATGCGTTCGAGGCGCTCACTGGGACGCCGATCGTCTTTTCGCGCGGTGGCGCCGTGGTGGCCGCGACGATCGGCGCGCTGCCATTGATCAGTAAAGCCGCGCGCGCCGCGCTCGAGTCGGTCGATGTGCGCTTGGTCGGCGCCGCGCGGACGCTCGGCGCCAGCCACTTGCGCGCGTTTTTTACGGTCAGTTTGCCGCTCGCGCGACGCGGGATCTTGGCCGGCGTGATGCTCGGCTTTGCGCGCGCGCTGGGCGACTTCGGGGTCACGCTGATGGTGGCCGGCAACATTCCCGGCCAGACTCGCACCGCTTCGCTCGCGATTTACGACGCGGTGCTCTCCGGCCGCGACGCAGACGCGACCCGCTTGTCGCTGATCATGACAGTGCTGGCAATGAGCGTGCTGATCGGCGCCGGCTACCTGACGAAGCAACGACGTGATGGTTTCTGAGCCGCGACCGCCTGCGCGGCTCAGCGCGCAGCTCAGCCTGCGCCGCAGCGCGAAGCAAGCCAGCTTCGCGCTGGACGTGGCGCTCGATTTCGGGCCCGGCCTGAGCGTGCTCTTCGGCCCTTCTGGAGCCGGGAAAACCACGATTTTATCGGCGATTGCTGGCCTTTTGCGGCCGGACGCCGGGCGCGTGGCGCTTTCGGGTCGAGCCCTCTTCGACTCACGCGAGGGAGTCGACTTGCCGCCCAATCAACGGCAGGTCGCGCTCGTCTTTCAGTCGCTCGCGTTGTTCCCGCACCTCGATGCGCTGGGCAACGTCGCTTACGGAATTCCCGGTAAGGCGAGTCAGGCCGAGCGCGCAGAGCGAGCCAACGCCTGGCTCACGCGCATGCGCGTGGCGCACCTGTCGCGCCGCTACCCGAACAGCTTCTCGGGCGGCGAAGCCCAGCGCGTGGCCTTGGCGCGCGCGCTCGCCAGTGAGCCCCGCGCGTTGCTCTTGGACGAACCGTTCTCGGCGCTGGATCGAGCGCTGGTCAGTGAGCTCAGCGCGGAGCTCGTCGATCACGTCAATTCGCTCTCGCTGCCGGTCGTGCTCGTCACGCACGACCGCAAACTCGCGCGCGAACTCGGCGGAGAGCTGACCCTGCTCCGCGCCGGCCATGTGGAACGGGTGGGTCCCGCGCGTGAAGTCTTGGCAGAAGGCGATTGAACGGAGCGTTGCGGGCGTTTTGCGTTTGGATGGGGGCGATCGCTAGAACGGCAGCGCAAGCCGCTTGACCCGCTGTTCCTCGCGCCGCGGTCGCGCTAAGTGTGCGTCATGACGGACGCGCAATACGACGCTTGGCTCGTGGATCTCGACGGCACGTTGTACACCCAGCGCTGGGTGCGGCTGGCGATGGCCGCGGAGCTCGTCCTCTTCGGCTGGGGCGCGATCAAGACCCTGCGTCAGTTCCGGCACGAACACGAAGCGCTGCGCGAAGAACAAAACGCCGGCCGCGCATTGGCCACGACTCACGCCAGTCCGTTCGCCGGACAGCTGGCGCGCACGGCCGAAGCGCTCGGCCTGCCCGTGGCGGAGGTGGAGCGCGTGGTGAAGAGCTGGATGTTCGAGCGACCAGGCAAGTGGATCGTACGCTTCCCGCGCCGCGCATTATTGGCCGAGCTGCGCGCGTTCAAGGCCCAGGGCGGTCGCACTGCATTGGTCAGCGACTACCCCGCCGAGCGCAAAATCGACGCGCTCGGCGTGCGCAGCTTGTTCGACGCGATCGTGGCCAACGGCGAAGCCCACGGACCACGTCGCCTCAAGCCCGATCCGGAGGGCTATTTACACGCCGCCGAATTGCTCAAGGTCGAGCCCGCGCGCTGCTTGGTGATTGGTGACCGGGACGACGCGGACGGCGAGGCCGCGCGCGCGGCCAAGATGAGCTTTCGCTTGGTTTAGCGGCGGTTCAAGCCGCGCAGCCCTGCAGCTTCGGCGTCCAGAGCGTGACCCGATTTCGGCCGCCGCGCTTGGAAGCGTACAGCGCTTCGTCGGTGGATTTGAAGAGCGCTTCCCAGGTCTGTCCGGCGAGTGGGAAGAGCGAGGCGCCGACCGAGCAGGTGACCTTGATCGGGCCGAGTTCGCTATGAAAAGACGTGGCTTCGAGCTCGCTGCGGATGCGCTCGGCGAGCAGCATCGCGCCGCGCTCGTCCGTCTCTTCGCACACGATCACGAATTCTTCGCCGCCGAAGCGGCCCACCGCGTCCGTGTCGCGCTTGACGCGTTTGAGCACGTCGGCGAAGCCCTTGATCACGATGTCGCCCACGTCGTGGCCGTAAGTATCATTGACGCGCTTGAAGTGGTCGATGTCGCACACCAAGAGCGAGAGCGGCTTCTTGAAGCGCTGCGCGCTCTTCAGCTTCTGCAGCGCCACGTCCTGCAGCGCGCGCTTGTTGAATAGGCCGGTCATGCCGTCCATCGTGGCCAGCTCTTCCAGGCGCTTGAGCATGCGCGCGTTGGCCAGCGACACGGCCACGTGGCTGGCCAAAACCTCGAGCGTGGGGCGCACCGAATCGCCGAACGCGCCGCGGCGGTTGGAGCCCAAGACCAGCGTGCCGAGGGCGCGATCGTGAACCAAGAGCGGCAGCACGAGCAAGGACGGCATGGGCGGCGGATTCAAGCGCCGCGTGAACACCGTTTGACGTGAAGGGTCGTAGTCCCCGCGGTACGGCAAAGCGTGGCGGTTGGCGACCACCATCGAGACCAAGCCTGAGTTGTGCTTGAAGCGCTGCCCGACCAACTCGCCCGCGCCTTCACCGCTGACGGCGCAGATCTCGTGCTCGCCGGTGTTCTTGTCGAACAAGGTCACGACCGCAAAATCGAAGGCCGCGAACTCGCGCGCTCCGCTGACGCCGGCTTCGATCACCTGCGCCTCGGTGGTCGCCGAGGCCAGCGCGTTGGCAGCACGGTAGAGCTTGCCTTGCTCGACCTTGGCCCGATCGAGCTGCACGAATACGCGCTCGTTTTCGATCGCCCGGAGCACGAAATGCGCAGCCGAACGCAGCGTCTCCTCTTCCTCCGGGGAGAACGGCTCTTTCGATTCGCGATCCACGACCAGCAGGCCGCGCGCGTTGCCATGGTCGAGCAGCGGCGTCGCACACACCGCGCCGATCGCCGGCTTTCGCGTGTAGTACGGCACGTGAGCGCCCGACTTGGGGCCGGCGATGGCGAGCAGTGAGCCCTTGGCCAAGCTCGCGCCGAAGATCCCGTCTCGCGCGCTGAACGGCCCGCTGGCGATGCCATCCTCGGTGCTGGAAAGCTCCTGGATGTGCAGCTGGCTGCCGGTCGCGTCGAGGCCGAGGAGCAGAGCCGTGCGCAGGCCGAGCGTGCGGCACAGCAAAATCAGCGCGAACTCCACGGCTTGGTGGATTTCATCCACGCCCGAGCGCAGCAGCCGATCTTCAGCGTCGGGGCTGGACAAGGTGGCGCGCTCGCCCGCGGCGGTCGGCGCGCCGAGCAGGCGATACGAGCGCGCGGCGTCCTTCATCTTGCGCAGCTCGGTCTCGATGCGTTGTCGTGAGAGCGCGCGGATGCGCGCGATTTCCGCGCGAAAGACCAGCATGTTCAGGAACGCGAACACGCCGAGGAGCGCTGCGTGGGGCAGCAGCCGGTCGCTATCGTGGCTACCCCCGGCGATGAAGTTGAGCGCGGCCTCCATCAGCACCGCGAACGCGATCGTGCCGGCCGCCGCGAGCGGCTTGGCGAAGCTGGCGCAGATCATCACCAGCGCATACACGGCCGGGTAGTACGGACCGTCCAAGCCGCCCGGCGTGTGCAAGATGGCGCCGTAGGCCAAGACCACCAAGTGCGTGAACAGTTCGAGATCGAGCCGCGTGGTCTCGCTCGACGAGAGCGAGCGCAGGCGCTTCAATAAGCGATAGCCGAGCGAGCCGCCGAGCAGCACGACAGCCGCCACACGCAGCAGCACGGGCGGCGGTTCGACCGCCCAGTAGATGAGGTAGCCACTCAGCGCGAAGCTCAACGCCAGGCCGGAGCTGCGAGTGATCACTTGCTGCACCCAAAGGGCCGAGCGCACGAGCGGGTCCATGTCTGATTTTCGATAGCAAACCGCGCTCGAAACGGCCTACTTTTCCGGGACTTTTCCAGCACTTTCGCGGACAATCCAGGACTGTGCGAAAAGGTCGGATACGGTAGCTCGGGTGCGCGCCGGTTTACGCCTCCAGATTTTGCTGCTGCTCGGCGGGCTGTTCCTGCTCGCCTTCGTGCCGCTGTTCTTGGCCGTCGCCACTTATGCAAGTTTCAGCTTGAGACAAGTGCGCGAAGCTCACGCCCAAGCGCTGGGGCGCGCGGTCGCAGGTCACGTCTCGGAGGCGCGCGCGCATCGCACTCCGGAACAGCTGCTGCGGTTGCTGGGTGCCGAAATTGGCTCGCAAGGAGTAGCCGCGATCGGCGTGTACGGCGCAGATGGCCTGCCCGTCGCGCGCGCCGGAGAGCCGTTGATCGTCGATCTGCTGCCCGAACGCGTGGCGACCGGTCGTGAGCGCGTGGTCGAGCTGCCGAAGCACGGCGCGCTCACCGTGGTCGTGCCCAGCGTGGATGGTGCGGTGGCCGCCATCTTGCGCACTGACGACAGCGCTGCGCGGGCCGCGCCGCTCGTGCGGTTGCTCGGCCTTTATTCGCTGCTCGTTGGCTTGGTGCTGCTGGTGGCCGCGTACTTTGCGCTCACGCGGCTGATCGTCCGGCCCTTGGATGCGCTCGCGCGGGCCGCCGAACGCGTGGCGACCGGCGCGCGGCGTTTCTCGGTGCCGCAAGGCGGAGCGCGCGAGCTGACCGAACTCGGCCGCAACCTGCACACCATGACCGAGCATTTGATCCGCGAAGAAGAGGCCCTGCGGGCCAAAGTGGACGAAGTGGAGCGCGCCACGGTCAGCCTGAAGGAGGCTCAAGACCGGTTGATCCGCTCGGAGCGCTTGGCCTCGGTCGGACGACTGGCTGCCGGCTTGGCGCACGAGGTCGGCAATCCGATCGCGGCGCTGCTCGGTTTAGAAGATCTGCTCTTGGAGGGCGGACTCGATGCCGCCGAGCAGCAAGATTTCTTGCAACGAATGCGCAAAGAGACCGAGCGCATCAACCGCATCCTGCGTGATTTGCTGCAGTTCGCTCGTCCCGGCGAGCTGCATGAGCTGGCCTCGGGCGCGAGCGGCGACGTGGCCTCGGCCGTGACCGACACCGCGGCCCTGATCGCCCCGCAAAAGGCCATGCGCGACGTGGAGCTCGAGCTGTCGATTCCGGACGGGTTGCCGAGCGTCGCCTTGAGTGATGAACAACTGATGCAGCTCGTGCTGAACTTGGTGCTGAACGCAGTCGACGCCTTGGACGGCGGGGGCCGAGTGTGCGTTCGGGCGCGGCCCAGCGCAGACGGCGTACAATTGGTGGTCGAAGACAACGGCCCCGGGGTCGCGCTCGCGGTGCGCGAGCGGCTGTTCGAGCCGTTCGTGACGACCAAAGAGGTCGGCAAGGGCACCGGCCTCGGGCTCGCGGTCTGTCGCGGCTTGGTCGAGGCCGTCGGCGGCAGCATTGGCTTGGACCTCGGCTTTAGCGGCGGCGCGCGCTTCGTGGTCGAGTTGCCGGCGGCGAAAGAGCCGTCGACAAGCAGCTCGACAGCTGGCTAAAACTCGCGAATTTGCGGTAAATATCGAATGATTGCGGGCCGTTTCCTGGGCTCGTCCGAAAAAAATGCCGCCCAGTGCGCGCACATCTTGTCCATCGCGCGACAAGGGGCGCAAAATCGGCTCATGCGACTCGGTATCGATTTTGGGACGACGCGGACCGTCATCGCTGCGGTGGACCAAGGCCGCTATCCGGTCGCGCAGTTCGAAACCGCACAGGGCTACTCGGACTTCGTGCCCGGCCTTGCCGCCAACAGCCACGGCAAGCTCGAGCTGGGTTGGGAGGCCGCGGCGCGCTTCAATCAAAATCCGGACGGCGCGCTGCGCTCGATCAAACGCGCGGTCAGTCGCGTCTCGCCGGACGAAGTGTTCGCCGAGCTGGGCATGGCACAGACCAGCGCGGTCGAGCTAGTGGCCGCGTACTTGACGCGCATTCGCAGCCTGCTCGTCGAGCAGAGCAACTTGGATATCTCACCGGACGAAACCCTGGAAGCGATGGTCGCGGTGCCGGCGAACGCCAGCACGCGCCAGCGCTACTTGACGATCGAAGCCTTTCGCCGCGCGGGCTTCGAAGTCTTGGGCATGGTCAACGAACCCACGGCAGCCGCGATCGAGTTCGCGCACCGCAACCTGGGTACGATCGGCAAGCGCAGCCCCAAGCGCTACGTCGTCGTCTACGATTTGGGCGGCGGCACCTTCGACACCTCCGCGGTGTCGCTCGAGCACCGGCGCTTCGAGTTGATCGCCAGCGAGGGCATCGGCGAGCTCGGCGGAGACGATTTCGACCAGCTGATCTTCGAGTTCGCGCTGCGCGCAGCCAAGCTCGATCCGCACTCGCTCAGCTACGTGGAGCGCGCGCGCTTGCTCGAGCTGTGTCGCGAGGCCAAAGAGGCGCTCACGCCCTCCTCGCGCCGGATGCTCATCGATTTAGGCCGAATTTTGCCCAACGCCGAGTCGATCACGCTGGATTTAGGCGATTTGTACGACGCCACGCGGCCGCTGATCGATCGCTCGCTGGCCCTGCTGGAGCGCGTGTTCGGCAAGCTCGAAGATCGCGGGATCGATCCCAACGACGCGCGCCAGCTCGGCGCGGTGTATTTGGTCGGCGGGGCCACGGCCTTCCCGATGGTCGGTAAGATGCTGCGCGAACGCTACAAGCGCAAAGTGCAGCTCGCTCCGCAGCCGCACGCGGCCACGGCCGTGGGCTTGGCGATCGCCGCAGATCCGGACGCAGGCGTGTTCGTGCGCGAAGCCATCACCCGTCACTTCGGCGTTTGGCGCGAGGGCGAAGCCGGTCGTGAGAAAGTCTTCGATCCGATCTTGGACAAAGGCACCGTGAGCGAGTCCGGAGATTTCATGATCGAGCGCAGCTACCGGCCGGTGCACGCGGTGGGTCACCTGCGCTTTTTGGAGTGCAGTGAGCTCGGCGGCGACGGGCGCCCGGAAGGCGATCTCACGCCCTGGGGTGACATCTATTTCCCGTACGACCCACGCTTTCTGGGCGATCAGGACCTGCGTTGTCGCTCCGCGGAGCGCTGCGACGGCCTGTCCGAGCAGATCGTCGAGCAGTACCACTACGGTCGGGACGGCACGGTCACGGTCACGATTCAGAACCAGACGCGCGGCTATCAGCGGCGCTTCGTGCTCGGCGCTTCCGGCGAACTCGCGCCGGGCTGAGCGGCGCCCACGCCCGGCCGAGCCTCACACTCACGCCTGCAATTGCTCGACGCCCACGGAGGCGAGTCCGCGTTCGCGCAGCGCACGCAGGATCTCCGGCAGGGCGGCCAGCGATGCGGGCGTAAAATCGTCGTGCTCGGCGGCGTCGTGCAAGAGCACGATCGCGCCGTCCTCGAGGTGCTCGATCACGCGCCGCGCGACGCGCGCCGGGTCCGCGCTCGAAAGGCCGTCCAGGCTGCGCACGCTCCAGGCGATGATGCGTACCCGAGCCTGCTCCGCGCCGCGGAACGTGCGGTAGCTGGCAAAACCGACGGGCGGCCGAAATAGGCTCGGCGTCACCCCGCAGGCCTCGGCAATCGCGCGCCGCGTGCGCTCGATTTGCTGCCGTGCGTAGCCCGGCGAGCGGAATGAAAATAGCCGATCGTGCTGAAAGCCGTGGATGCCGAGGCTGTGCCCAGCCGCGTGGATTTCACGCACCACGTCGGGGTGCGCCTCCACTTTGTGGCCCAGCACGAAGAACGTGGCCCGCGCGTCGTGAGCGCGCAATAGCTCGAGCACGGCGCGGGTCGTGACCGGGTGCGGCCCGTCGTCGAAAGTCAGGGCAACCCGGCGCGCGCCCGCTTTGCCCTGGGCCAGCGCGTCGCCGTACATGCCGCATTGCGGCCAGAGTACGCCCCAGGTGGCCAGCAAAACCAGGCCGAAGAGGGCCAAACCGAGTTCGAGCGAGCCGGGCCAATGCGGCCAAGAAAGCCCGCACCAGCTGAGCGAAGCAAGGCTGACCAGCCAGAGTAGGAGGCGCGCTATCGGCACGTCAGCGCGGTCCGAACGTCAGGAGCGAGGAGCATACGTTCTCTAGTCTACCCCGAGCGGGCCGTTCGTGTAACGTGCCGCGCCGACGTGCAGTTCACGACGCTCGCTTACGCCAAGTTCTTCGCCCTGGCATTCGTCGTGACCTGGCTCAGCGCGCGCGTGAGGGTCGTGCGCCTGACCTTCCTCTTGGCGGCCAGCTATTTCTTCTACGCCCAATCCGGTGTGGCGTTTCTGGCCCTGATCTTCGCCTGTTCGACCGCGGATTTCTTGCTCAGCCACGCCATTGGCCGAGCCCGAGATCCGGCGCGACGCAAGGCCTGGCTGGCGTTGACCGTGGTCATGAACCTGGGCGTGCTCGCCTATTTCAAGTACGCCAAGTTCGGCGTCGACACGGCGCTGGCCGCGTTCGAGGCGCTTGGCCTGCACGTGCCGGCGCCAGCGCTGGCCATCGCGCTGCCCGTGGGCATCAGCTTCTTCACCTTCGAGTCGATGAGCTACGTGATCGACGTGTACCGCGGCGAGCTCGAGCCGCACCCGAGCTACCTCGAGTACCTCACGTTCGTGGCGTTCTTTCCGCATCTGGTGGCAGGCCCGATCGTGCGGCCGCGCGATCTCTTGCCGCAGCTCGCGCGGCCGCCGGTGTGGCAAGAGGGTGAGGCGAGCTCCGCGCTCTTGTTGATCGCGACCGGCTTGTTCAAGAAATTGGCGATCGCCGATTACTTGGCGCTAAACCTCGTCGATCGCGTGTTCGACGCGCCGACGCAGTATTCGGCGCTCGAGTGCTACGTGGCCATGGTCAGCTACGCCGTCCAGATTTACGCAGATTTTTCCGGCTATACCGACATCGCCATCGGTTCCGCGGCGCTGCTCGGCGTGCGCTTCCCGCCCAACTTCGCGGCGCCCTATCAGGCGCATGACATCGTGGATTTTTGGCGCCGCTGGCACATTTCACTGTCTACCTGGCTGCGCGATTATTTGTACATCCCGCTCGGCGGCAACCGTCACGGCTCCTTGCGCACGTACGCGAACCTGATCGCCACCATGCTGCTGGGCGGTTTGTGGCACGGTCCGAGCTGGACATTCGTGGTTTGGGGAGGTCTCCACGGCGTGGCGCTCGCCTGCAATCGCGCGTGGCGTGAGCGCTTCGGCGACGTGCTCGGCCAGAAGCCGGCGCTGCGAGTCCTGTCCACCTTCGCGACTTTTCAGTTCGTGATCTTGGCCTGGGTCTTCTTCCGCGCCCACACCTTCCGCGATGCGCGCGCGATGTTCGGGGAATTGCTGACCTTCACCAGTTATCACCCGAACCTCGATCCGCGCGTGCTTTTGGTGTTGGCGTTCGGCCTCGCCATGCATTTCTTGCCGCTCGAGCTCGAGGCCAAGCTCCGCGTGCGCTTCGGCGCGCTCCCTGGGATCGTGCAAGGCATCGCGCTGTTTGCGGTGCTGCTCTTAGTCCGGCGAATGGCAAGCGCTGAGGCCGTTCCCTTCGTATACTTCCAATTCTGAAACCGATGACCGAAGCCGAAGACGCCCCACAGCTCCCCGCGCCCGCTCCTGCCCCGACGCCTCCCGCGTCCGAAGCCGGCGCGGTCTTGAATGCCGAAGGCCGTGAGCGCCCGCGCTTCCTGCTCGAATTTCCGGACGACCCTGCGCTGCAGCAGCTGGTGCGCGCGTTCGAGGCGGGCAACTACCGCGCCGTTCGCGAAGGCGCAGCCAAGTTGGCGGAGTCGACCGAAGATCCGATCGTGCGTGCGGCCGCGCGCGAGCTCCGGCGTCGCATCGAGCCCGATCCGCTGATGAAGTATTTGCTGTTCGTCGCGCTCGGCCTGTTCGTGTTCGTGGTTTGGCACGTCTATCGGGGGCAACCTTGAAGCGCGCGCTCGGTTCGTTCTTGCTGTCCGCCGTGGTGAGCGTCGGCTGCGCCGCTACGCCAGCGGCAAAGCCCAGCGCTCCGCAACCCGCCGTGGTGAGCGAATTCACCCGCTATTTGCCGCTCGAAAACGACACGGTGTTCTCCTACGAAACGTACATCGAAGACACCAACGAGCGTGGCCTCGCGGTGTTCGAAATCAAGCGGCCGCGGCCGGAGCTCGCGGAGCTCAGCATCGCCGGCCAGGTGCGCAAGCGTTACTACTTCGAGCCCGCTGGCGTGCGCAGCTCGCACGGCGGCTATCTGCTGAAGTCACCGCTTGCGTTGAACTCGGAGTGGACGGGCGACGACGGTAAAGTGAAAGTAACCAGCGTGAATCAGAGCGTGGACGCTCCCGCGGGCAAATTCTCTGGCTGTCTACAAACGGTTGAAGAAGCCCAACTGGGCCCCGCCACCCGCAAAACCACGACCGTGTTCTGTCCCGGCGTAGGCATCACCGTGCTGGAGATCGACGCCCAACAAGGCGGCACGAGCGTGCTCCAACGGCTGACCCTGAAGTCATTCGGTCCGCGCTTCAAGGGCCTGTGAGCTTGGTGCTCTAGCTGCTGCGCGCGGGCCCCTTCCGGCGCTGAGCGTTCCGCGTTAAGGAGCGGGCGTGTTTAAGGTCCTGATGTCGCTGGCCTCGATCGCGCTCCTGCTTTGGAGCTGTGGTCCGGACAGTCGTAACAAGTGCTCGGGCCAGGATCCGGACTTCCAAGTGCTGCTCAAGTTGGCTGGGCGGCCGCTGCCCGCGGACACCGTCGTGCACATCACCTACGGCGGCTCAGCCACGGAAGAGTTTCGCCTATCTGATCGGAACGCTCGGCACGAGGTCGCGTTCTGTCAGGTCGCGGATGAAGGCGGCGCGCCGCTCGATGCGTCGGCCGCGCAGTCCATGGGTACGGCTGGCGCAGCCGGCTCTGCAGACGCGGGCGGCGATGCAGGCGCAGCGGGTGCTGCAGGCGCAGCGGGTATAGCCGGCGCTGGTGGCTCGGTCGACCCCCCCGAGGTCGTGCCGGCGCTGTTCTGCAAGTTTTGGACTTCGGGATTTACGCAGATCAAAGTCAGCGGCACGGGCTTCGCTACGGTCGAATACGAGCTCGCGCCCAAGGGAGGCCTGTGCACCGTGGAGAAGGAGTACACGCTGGATGCTCCCGACGCCGGCTGAGTTCACTCTCGAGGTTGATGGGCTGCTCGCCGCGCGTGATGTATGTGCAGCTCGGCGAATGAGGGATGTAAACACTCCTTACTCCACCAAGTTTTTCCGCGAGACTGTGAAAGTGTGCCGGCGCGCGTCGACTTCCGTCACCTTCGCTCGCGCCGCGGTCGATTAGTTCGCTCACGCATGCGTTGCGCGCGCTACGCTTACTAGCCGATGGCTGTTACGACTATTCGCTGCGCAGCCGTGCTCGGTCTGTGCGCCTCAGTGTTCGGCTTGGCCGCCTGTGACCTGGGGCACGATTCAGTGGCCCCGCCAGCCGCCGCGCAGGCCGGGGCGGCGGGCGCGCCCAGTTTGGAAGGCAAAACCCCGGAAGAAATTCTGGCTTCCTCGGCTTGCAAGGTGCCCGAGCCCGGTCGCGCGCCGCTGCGACGGATGAGCAACGCGGAGTACCGCAACACGATGGCCGATTTACTCGGCGATTCTCCCGCCACCCAATCACTGGTCGCGACCGCCACGCGCAGCTTCCCGTCGGAGACCGAGTCGCTCGGCTTTCGCAACAACGCGGACTACCTGGGCGTGTCGACGCTCGTCGCGCAGGGCTACGTGGACGCGGCCGAGCAGTTCTTGGATTCGATCGCCAGCAATCAGAGCTTTCTGTCGTGCACGCCGACCGCCGGGGCGGAGATGGATTGCGCGCGCACGTTCATCGCAAACTTCGGCAAGCGCGCGTTCCGTCGACCGCTCGCCGCCGATGAATTGACGCAGTACGCCGCGATCTTCCAGAAGTCGCTGAGCGCCTATGATTTCCAGAGCGCCGTGCGTGCCACCGCGTTCGCGTTCTTACAGTCACCCAAGTTCCTGTATCGCGTCGAGTTCGGCGCGGCACCGAGCGGCGCGACCACCCGCCCTTCGCCGTACGAGATGGCCAACCGCTTGAGCTACCTGTTCTGGCAATCGATGCCCGATCAAGAGCTGTTCGACGCGGCTGAGAGCAATCAGTTGGCCACCCCGGCGCAGATCGAAGCGCAGGCCCGGCGCATGTTGAAGAGCTCCAAAGCGTCGCGCTTGCTCGAGTATTTCGAGCAATGGCTGGGGACCGACGCGCTGCCCACCACGTTCAGCCGCGACGCCACGCTGTATCCCAATTTGAACGCCAACTTGGTGCCGCTGCTGCAGCAGGAAACGCGCGCGTTCGTGACCAGCGTGTTAGCCCGGCCCGAGGGCAACCTGGGCGATCTGTTCACCGCGCCGTACACCTTCGCCAACGCTGATTTGGCCAAGCACTATGGTTTGACCGGCCCCGCGGGCGCTGACTTCGTGAAGGTCGACGCGCCCGGGCGCGCGGGCGTCCTGACGCAAGGCATGATGCTCGCGCGGGATAAGGCGACTCGCACCTCGATCGTGCGCCGCGGCCTCAAGGTGCGGCTCGACGTGCTGTGCCAGCTGGTGCCCGCGCCGCCGCCGGACGTGAACCTGACCCTGGACGCGACCAACACCGCGAAGCTCACGCAGCGGCAGCGGCTGGAAGAACACCGCGTCTCGCCGTCCTGCTCGGGCTGCCACGATCTGATGGATCCCGTGGGCGTGGTGTTCGAGGGCTTCGACGCCGTGGGCCGCCCGCGCACCGTGGACGAGCAAGGCGCGGCCGTCGACACCACGAGCACCATCACTCGCACCAAAGACGCCGACGGCAGCGTGTCGAGCCCCGCACAACTCGGGGCAATGCTGGCAAACAGCGACGAAGTTCGGGCCTGCTACGTGACCAAGTCGTTCCGCTTCTTCTACGGCCGCGATACCGATCCCGCGGACGCCTGCTCGCTGGCGCAGCTGGCCACGTCGTTCAAGGGCACCGCGTACAGCTTGTCCGAGCTGCTGGTCGCGCTGACGCGCACCGACGCTTTCCTCTATCTACCGGTTCGAAGTTCGGAGGCTCCATGAGTAAGCTTCTCAGTCGGCGCACGTTGCTGCGCGGCGCAGCGGGCGTGGGCATCGCGCTGCCTCTGCTCGAAGCCATGATGCCGCGTTCGGCCAGCGGCGCGACACCAACCGCGCCTCGGCGCATCATCTTCGCCTTCAAGGCCAACGGTGATCAGACCGCGCGCCGCTTCATCGACAGCGGTGAGACCAGCTTCACCTTCGACGAGTTTTTGGCGCCGCTCGAGCCGTATCGCAAAGACCTGTTGCTCTTGAATCGGCTCGATCGCCGCTACGGACGATTCAAGTCCAATGAACGCTCGGACGGGCACCAACAGGGCGGCGCTTCGCTCGCTCCCTGGAAATCCGGCGAAGGCGCGTTCCCGATCGGCGGAGCGGACCAGACGATCGGCTACGTGCTCGGGCCGAGCGCGGATCACGAGATCGGCGCTCGCGTGCTCAAGGACAACCCGGGCGTGTCCACCCGCCACCTGGTATTTCGCGTCAATACCAAGGAAAACAACATCTGGAACGTGAGCTCGCACGCCGGCCCCGCCGGCCAGCAGAGCCCCGTGAACCCAGAGACCGATCCGTACAACGCGTACGCCTCGCTGTTCACGACGGCGTCGACGGATCCGGCCGCGATCAGCGCGCTGGCCAAGCGCGTGGCCATGAAGCAGTCCGCGCTCGACAACGCGATCGGCGAAATCAGCTCGCTACGCGCCAAGCTGGGCGTGGCCGATCAACAGCGGCTCGACCAGCACGCCCAAGCTTTGCGCGACATCGAACGCACGCTGAGCGGGAATATGGGCGGCGCCGCGTGCGCCCCAGTGCCCTTCGCCACGCCCAAGCCGAACGTCTTCGACGACGCGAACCACGTTGAACTCGGGCAACTGTTCTTCAAGGTCAGCGCCTGGGCGCTAGCCTGCGATCGCACGCGCTCGATCAACTTCAACTGGAGCGGCAACACCAGTAACCGCATCTACAAAAACCTGGGCATGAGCGAAGGCCACCACGACATTTCGCACGCCAGCGACGACGAAGCGTTCGCCAAGGTGCGCGTGATCCACAAACACTTGTGGGAGCAAAGCGTCACCCTCCACGATTTGCTCAAGGCCACGCCCGACGGCCCGGGCGGCACGCTCTGGGACAACACCTTGGTCGTGCACTGGAACGAACTCGGCCAGGGCGACGTACACTCCGAGAACGACGCGCTAGTGGTGCTTGCCGGCGGCGCTGGCGGACACTTCAAGATGGGCCGCTTGCTCGACTTCAAGAACCAAGCCTCGTTCGCCGACATGCTCGTGTCCTGCTTCCATTACATGGGCTTCGAAGACGTGATGAGCTTTGGCGACCCGCTATTGAACTCCGGCGGCCCCCTCCCCAATCTCCGGGCGTAACTCGCCGCCGAAGGCTGCGTGCGGCTCAGCCGCGCTCGGTGACCATCAACAAAAGAAAGGCGAACTCAGTCGCAAGTTCGCCTTCTTCGTTCGTTTTTTTGATGGTCACGAAGTGCGCCGCGCAGCGGCAGAGCCTTCGGCGTCAGATCGAGGCGAGAGCTGGCGCGCGCTTCCGGCGAGCTGCGCTTGCATGCCTTCGATGCGGCGCTGCATGTCGGCGTGTCGCGATGGGGGGATGACTAGGTAGTTGAGCGCGTTGGCGAGCTCGCTCGGTGGAAAGGCTCGGACCTGCACGCCCAAGAAGCCGACTGCGCGCGCGATGCCGCGGACCAGCGCGGAGTCGGTCACCACTGCGACGCTCGAGCCGGTGCTTTTCATGAACTCGGCCACGTCCGCGCGTTGGCTCGCGTTGATGATGGCCCGCGGAGGAGCCACGACCAAGTTGCTGCGCAGCCGTTCGCGGTTGGCGTTTCGAACCACGACCATGCGCGCCCAGTCCGTGTCGCTCGGCGGCATGTCGGCGTGGACGATCAGCATTACGTGATCCACGACGTCGAAACGAAATGTGTCGGTGTTCGGCACTGCCCTCGTTAGAACGGCACTGCCGCGCTGTTTATTACAGCGCGGCAAAAATGCCACGACGGGCGGCTCAGCCGAATAGGCGCGGGTAACCTGGGTGGGAACCTGCTTGCGCCTGGGAGTTCGTGAAATGACTCAGAAATTCATCACGGCGGCGACGCGGAGCGCGCCGCCTTTGACCGGCGCGGCGCCTTCGTCGTGCGCGCGATCGTAGAACACGGTGGCGCCAAACAGGCTGCTGATCATCGCGCGCAGACTGGCGCCGAAGTACGCGCCATTGCCCGGACCGAACGACAGAGCGCCGGTGAAGCGGGACCAGCGCGCGACGCCTGCAAACACGACGCCTTGTCGTGACGCATCGAACTGCGAATAGCGCTGATAGTAAACCCGCGCGCCGACGTCGATGTCGCGCGTGATGCCGTACGCGGCTTGCGCGCCCTCGTTCAGCTCGACGCCATCGACGCCGACTCGCAGCACCTGATAGTCACCCACGGCCAGGCGGAAGTCGTTGGTGTAGATGCAGAACAGGCAGACTTCGAGGCCGCCGCCCGCCAAAAAGCCGCCCTTGTTCGGGTCGCTGCTCGTGCCCGTGCCCGCATAGGCCAACAGCTCCACTCTCGACGTCGAGCGTCCGAATGGACCGTCACTCCAATCGATCTTTGCGGCGGCTGGCTTTTCGGCCTCGACCGGCTTCGCAGTCTCGACAGGCCTCGCGGTTTCGACTGGTGCGGTCGCGGCTGGCGGCACAGCCTCGACTGGCGGCGCAGTCTCGACTGGCGGTGCAGCTTCGACTGGCGGCGCAGTCTCTGCCTGCGCCCGGGCGTTCAAAGGAAGCGAGCAGACCACGAGAAGAACCATCAAACGGACAAAGATCGACATTTTCGCAGTTCGCGTTCCTGTCGTCCAATCTGTCAATCAATCGCGGCTCCGAATGCCTTTGCCTCGGAGTTTTTCGGCAGCGAGCGCGCAGTGAATTGGTCGCGAGCACGATCGGCGAGAGGAGTCGACGATTGTCCGCGCTCGCGTTCGATCCGTGTATCCAGCGACGCCGCTCACAGCGCACAATTCCGCCCCGAAACCTGGGCGTGCGAGTCCGGTGATAGACTGTCACGCGTGGCGAAGCTCCAGGACAGAAGCGGTGAGGTCGTTGGCCAGCGCTACGAGCTGATCGAGGTGATTGGGCGCGGCGGACAGGGCACCGTGTACCGAGCCACCGATCGCTGGATGCAGCGCGCGGTGGCCGTGAAAGTGTTGGGCGCGAAGGCCGTGCGTGAGCCGCACGCCGTCGAGCGGCTGATGCGCGAGCAGCAGGCGATGAGCACGCTCAAGGGCACCGCCGCGGTCGAATTGTTCGATGTGTTCCGCGGTGACGCAGGCGAGCTGTGCCTGGTGATGGAACTTTTGAAGGGGATGGACCTCGACGACTACTTGTTTACGCTCGAGCTGAGCAACGGGCGCGTGCCGCTCGCGCGCGTGGTTCAGATCTTCGAGCCAATCGTGCGTACGCTCGAGGTGGCCCACGCGGCCGGGATTTTGCATCGCGATCTGAAGCCCGCGAACATCTTCTTGCTCGAGAGTGGCGGGGTTCGCTTGTTGGATTTTGGCCTCGCGCGCTTGAAACAATCAGCGCCGTTGACTGCCGCCGGCACCGTCATGGGTTCGCCCAGCTTCATGGCGCCCGAGGCTTGGCAGGGTGTTTCGGACTTGATGGATCCGCGTGCGGATGTCTATTCACTCGGGGTGATCTTGTTCCGCGTGCTGACGGGAAAGCTGCCCTTCGCTGGCACGAGCATGCAGGAAAAGTTCCTCAGCGCCACGACCGGCGCGCGCCCGAGCATACTGAAATTCCGCCCTGATCTGCCGCCCGCCGCAGACGGCTGGGTGACGCACGCGCTGGCGCTCGATCGCGAACAACGCTTCGCCAACGTGGGCGCGCTTTGGACGGCCTTCCAGTCTGCCTTCGGCGCTGAGCAAAGGCGAAGTAACCCACGCCCTTCGTTTTGGGCGGCCGCGAAAGGCGCCGTTCAAAAGCTAGTCGGCGGCTCGCAACCGGCCCATCCAGTGGCCAGCGCCTTTGGCGTGAACGAGCCTTCATTCACCCGCGACGCGCTCGCTCGCAGCGCCTACCGCATCAGCGCCGTTCCCGAAGCGACCATCGAGCTCAGCGTCAATGACCTGCAGCAGCCGGGCCCACCGCCGCTGAAGCGCGGATCGCTACCCGTGGAGCAGACCATCACCATGGGCGACGCGGACTTGATCTTCGAACCATCACGCTCGGAAGACAAGGACTGACGGTTCCCGGAGTTTGCTTCGCGCAGCACGTGCGTGGTCTGCGCACGGCGCGAGTGCGGTGTAACTGAATTCGATGTTCGATAAAGGCGCCTCGTGACCGCCGCATCGTACGTACGCTGCGCTACAACACGGCAATGCCGACCCCGATCGAGACCGCGATTCACACCTACATCAAGGCCTGGAGCGAGCGCGATCCGACGCTTCGAGCAGCGCTGATCGAAGCCTGTTTCGCCCCTCAGGGACGGATCGTGACGCGCAATCGGGAGATTGTGGGTCGCGCTGCGTTCGCCGAGGCGATCGCGCGCTTCCACGCGGATTCATCGTTTCTACGCATCCGGCTGACCAGCGTGATCGACGCGGGGCGCAGCTCGTTCCGATTTAGCGGAGTCGTCGAGCGCGCCGACGGTACGACCAGCGTGGAGGCCTTCGACGCGGGCGAGCTCGACGCTTCTGGTCGAATTTCGGTGCTACTCACCTTCGACGGTCCGCTCGGAAAACCAACGATTGACGCGACGCTAAAGGCTTGAGTCCCGAGCCGCGCTGGGCGCTGCCATGGCCGGCAAGCCCTGGTTCGATTTGCGAAAATGGCCATGCAGGGCGGAAAATCCGGGTCCTGGGCCGTTTTTTTGATCGTCTGGCGGAGTCGCGGCCATGGTAATTGGCAGTGGCTAGCTCCGAGCTCCAACTCACTCGCTCCCCGGTACGTTTGGCATTTTTCGGATCTCGATCGCAGCCTCGGGTCGGTGAAAGCGCATCGGAAGCGCGCCTCCGCGCTGTAATGACTGCGCATTTCGATTTCGTCTGGCGCAGCTTGCGACGGCTCGGGCTGTCGTCGGCCGATGCGGACGACGGCGCGCAAGAGGTGTTCGTCGTCTTCAGTCGCAAGCTGTCCGCCGTCCCGGCAGCGAGTGAGAAGCGCTTTCTGTTCGCGACCGCGCTGCGTGTCGCTTCCACGCGCCGCCGCGGGCTGAAACGCCGGCGCGAAGAGCCGCGTTCCTGGCTCGGTGAAGAAGAGCCGGAGTCAGCCCGTGAACGGAGCGAGCCAGGTCCCGAGCGCCTGGCTGAACTGGCGCACGCCCGCCGTGACTTGAACGAGATTTTGGACGCCATGAAGATGGAGCAACGCGCGGTGTTCGTGTTGTACGAGCTGGAAGAAATGACCGTGCCCGAGATCGCCAGCCTGCTCGAGCTGCCGGTCGGCACGGTGAGCTCACGGCTACGCGTCGCACGTGAAGAATTCGATCTCTCGCTGCGCCGCCTACGCGCCCGCGAGCAATTTCCTGGAGTCAAAGTGTGACCGACCCTTCCGATCCCGGACAGCCACCGCGGCCGTCGCAATCGCCGCGGCCGTCGCAATCGCCGCGACCGTCGCAAGCACCGCGGCCGTCGCAGCCGCCGAACCCGTCCCAACCTCCGCGCCTAACGCATTCTGCCGCCCCGGATGCCCGTGAGCTCGTGCGCTCGGCGCGCCACGACGCGCCCAGCGCGGCCACGCGCGAAGCGAGCATGGCGCAGGTGCTGCTCCGCTACCGTCGGCGGCGCGCGCTAGAACCCGTGGCCTGGGTGGCGGTGGGCTCTGGCGTTGCGCTGGCGGCGGCGGTGGCTTTTTGGCTGCGCGCCAAGCCGGCTCCAGAAACGCAGTTAGCGCGCGAGCAGCACCCCGTGCCGAGCCAGAGCCAGAGCCAACGCGGCGCAGCGCCGCCCGCGCCGAGCGCCTCGGTGCGCGCCGCCGAGCTCGCACCGTGCACACCAGCGATGCGCGCCGAGGGCAGCGAACCGCTGATCGACGATTTCGAAGACGCCGACGCGCGTATCGCTCCACTCGAGCATCGCGCGGGGTTTTGGAGCGCATCGAACGACAACACCGCGACGCAACGGCCCACGCTGCGCGGTCCGCTCTCCATGGCGCGCATCCCTGGCGGTCGCGGCGCGAGTCGCTTTGCGCTGCACACCAGCGGCGGGAAATTCACCAAATGGGGCGCCTTGCTGGCGGCCGACTTCAGCCCGCGCCGCTGCTACGACGCCTCTGCCTACGCTGGCCTCACGTTTTGGGCGCGTGGCCGCGGCAGCTTCAACGTGGTCGCCAAAATGACTCAAGTCGCTCCGGAAGAGTTCGGTGGCTCCTGCACCCACGATTGCTACGATAGTCACCGCGCCACGATTGCTCTCAGCAATACTTGGCAAGAACAGCGCGTGACCTGGGCCGAGCTCAAACAGAAAGGCTTCGGTCAAGTCGTGCCCTTCGATCCGCGCTCGCTGCTCTCACTCGAGTTCACGGTCGGCCCCGAACAAACCCCGTTCGACTTCTGGGTCGATGATGTGCGCTTTCTAGAGCGCTGATGAGCTCATCAACCCGTACGTGAAGCGTTGGCGATCGCTTCGCGCAGCACGCTGGCTTCGTCTGTGCCGATCCTGAAGCGCTTGCCGTCACGAAGCCGAAGCTCGACCGCGTCAGCTCCGGAGACATTCCACAACCAACCTCCCGGAATCGAGCGCAAGCCCCAGCCGTACCTCCAGGGATTGCGGACTACCGAAACGGACAGGATGTCGCGCACGGGGATCTGGCGCCGGATCAGCCCGACCCCGAAAAAACAGCACAGCGTTTCGCCTTGAACGACGGCGGTCAACGTGGGGAAGAGCAGCAGACACAACCCCAGGATAGCCACCGCGAAAACCAAGACTTGCGGTCCGTTGGCGAACACGAGCGATGTAGAAATACAGACGGCGCCAAGGATGAGCATGGCGATCATCGAATATCCGACCTGGGTATGCCGATAGGAGACGTTCATGCGATCGCGTTCTCCGTTCAGGTTACGCCCTCACCGGACTCCACGCAATTCGAAGGCTCCCGGATCACGGCCCGTGAAGTGGCTTTCGCAGCTTGGTCAGCACTGGCAAATAGCCAAGTGCTCGATAGAACGAGCGTGCATCCTGGTTGAACTCGTAAACGCCCAATTCGATCCAATTGGCGCGCCGGTCACGCAGCCAGCGCTCCGCGTCGGCAATCAGCGCGGCTCCGACCCCTCGGCGGCGCCAGGATTTCGCAACCGCGATGTTGTCTAGCACCCCCCAACACTGGCTGACGAACAGCGCAAAGTCCGGCGAACTCTTCATCAGCGCAGTCGCAACTCCGACCAGCCGCGAGCCGGCTTCTGCGACCAGCACCAGGGAGGTGCCGCTGTTGAGCAGCTGTTCGAAGAAGGCTTTGGAGCGGGGTTCCGCGGTCGGCTTTTGGAACAACCAAGGCAGGTTCAGACGATGCAGTTCGTCCACCTCGGCGAGCAGCGCGCACATCTCGTCGTAGTCGCCAAGGGTGCCAGCTCGAACGATGAATGGTTCACTCATGGTCCTGTGCCCAACGTACCACCGTACCACGGCTTCAACCGCGAGCAGCTGGCTCGAAACGCGGCTTGTCGAGGTCACGCGGCTTCGCTATGCGGTGTCACATGAGCGCGCGGGGGTCGAGAACGGCAGGCTTGGCTTGCTGCGCCGCTGTGCTGCTGGCGTTCGCTGTCGACTGCCGCAAGCCAAGCGAGACGCTGCCCGCTGGCGCGACGAAAGCCGGTGTCGTTGCGCAGTTTCCGCTGGCTGGATTGCGCGCCCGGCTCAAGATCACGATCTCTGCCGAGGCCGAACGCGTGGAGGCTCCCGAGCCGCCCGCTGGGTGAGGCGGATGACGTACTCGCAGCTGCCGACTATCTGGCGAAGCGGCCCGACGTGAACTCGCAGCATATCTACCTCGAGTTCCCCAAAAGCCAATCACTACAACATCCTGCCCCCGCAAGCGAAGCCCGGGTGGCGCAACTCATGGCCGATACCGGGCCGAAGCCGCGCTTCAAGCTCGACCTCGGAGCCCTTGCCCGGAACATCGCGGACGCTGGCGACGGCGAGTAGCGAGTGCCGGTCGCGCGCGCCCGACTCAGCCGGGAAACATCGACATGAATGGTTCCGCTTCACGCAAGACGCGCGCGAAGCTTGGCCGCGCTTCGAGGCGCTCGAGGTAGGCGCGGGAGCGGGGCAACGCGGAGGTCAGCGGGTGCACCTTGTTCGCGTAGAACAGCGCGGGAGCGGCGGAGCAGTCGGCGAGGCTGAAGTCGTTGCCGACGGCCCAGCCGGTTTCCCTGAGAAAACGTTCGGCGATCAGGTAGGCGGTATCCAGGCGCGCATGCGCATTGGCGACCCCGTGCGGATCACGCTCGTTTTCCGGCCTGAGCTTGTCGTCGATGATCTTGGCCATGGGCTCCATGACGTAGAGATCGAAGAAGCGATCCCTGGCGCGCACCTCGAGTAGCGCGTCCGCTGAGCTCGGGAAGAGCCGCGCGGCGCTGGGCGCGTGCAGCGCCAGGTATTCGATCACGATGCTGGACTCGGGGATGCAGCGATCCCGCTCGGCGTCGCGGAGTAGGGGAAACTTGCCGAGGGCGGTGAGCTCGAGGAACGCGGCGCGTTGCTTAGGGTCGCCCAAGTCGACCAGGCGCTTCTCGAAGGGCACATCTGCTTCGTAGAGGGCGATCAGCGCCTTCCAGCAGTAGGAGGCGAGTGGGTGGTAGTAGAGCTCGAATGACATGGATAGATCCTTTTCTGGTGCGGTTGAGCGCGCGCGTGGGCGATGGCCGGTGAATTCGCGTGTGAGGGGCGAGAATCAGGGGGATTTTGTGAGCTGCAGCCACCAGCGGTAACCATTGCTGCGGAACGGCAGTCCCAACTCGCGGCAGACCTCTTCGATGAAATCGGGCGTGAAGAAGTAGTTGCGGAGCGAGCTGATGCGTCCGTCGCTGACTTCGAGCCGCGTTACCCCGCGCACGGCCTCGCCATCGTCGTGCGCGTACCAAGAGAGGAGTAGCGGTTCCCCGCGGCAACTCACGAGCTCCAAGCGAGCGGGCGTGGGCTGAACCCCGGCCACGAAGCGAGCTTCCATCCCGCCCAGCTCCGCGGCACGCGCCATGATCTTGCTGCCGAAGATCATGCCCCAGAACACTTTGCCGTCTGCGGCATTCGCGACTGTGGCGCTCACGACCTCGATGGCGGCGTGGTCGAGCAACAGCTCGGTCATGCGCGGGATGTCTTGCGCGTTGAAGGCTGCGCAAAAGGCCGTGATCACCTCGGGCACGGCGCGCTTGGTGGTGTCCGGCTCTGGTTGCTCGAGCTTGCTGCGTCCGCGATGAATCGCCGCCTTCACCGCTCCCACGCTGGTAGAAAGCGCCTCGGCGATCTCCTCCAAGCTGAGCTCGAATACATCCTTGAGCACCACCGCCGCGCGTTCTTGGGGGGCGAGCTGAGCGACCAAGGTGCCCGCTGCTTCGCGCGTGGCCTGCAGATCGGGTGAAGCGACACTGGGTTCCGGAGCCTGCTCGTGCGCGAGCGCGCTTCGCTCGCGGCGTACGCGATCAATCCACAGATTGGATGCCACGCGGAACAACCAAGCGCGCGGATTCGGTGGCGCGTGACCCATGCGACTCAGAGTCGCGAATGCTTGTGCCAAAGCGTCCTGCGCCAAATCCTCCGCGTCCCAAGGGCTGCGAGTCAGGTAGCGGCAGTATCGGTACAGCTCAGGCCGGAGCGGCTCGTAAACCAACAGAAATCCGTGCCAACTCCGCCGTGCTTCGCCGGAGAGCGCCTCGAGTCGATCGTCAGCTAGGACAGACATGGCAGAACAACGAGCGAGCTTGCCCAAAGGATACGTCGCCCACAAACTTTTTTCGGGTTGAGCCGAGGGGGCTCCGCTGACGTTCCGGGAGACGAGCAACGCGGCCGCGAAGGCGCGCTTCACGAGACCCACGCGCCGAGCGATCGATTGTATTCGGAGGACATGAACGCTGGGCAGCGCTTCGGACCCGTCACGGTGGTGAACCCACTCAAGTAGGCGTGAGCGTCGTCGAAGAGGTATTGACTTGCCCGGCGAAGCTCGTCGTAGGAGCGAGAGAGCGCCCAGTTTTTCGCTCGCGCCGGACCCTCGGCTGGCAGTGTTCGGATTGCGCGAGATGACGGCTCGCAAGAGGCGTTGTCGTACAGGTCCGCGGTCGCCTCGAGATCGTCGGCGAGATCCGGATAGCCAGTTCCATCGTCCGAGCTACGCGGCGGGCTGGCTATCGTCGCAGCCCGTCCTTCGCGGTAATGAGTTTAGATCGGGCGCCAGGTTAGGTCGGCGTTCGGGAGCTCGTAGCTGCGGGCGTCGATTTCGAAGGAGCAGTTGTCGTAACCGGTGGCGGCAATTTCGTTGAGGTAGCGCGTGAGAAATTCCGAGAGGGAGCCCGCGCCTTCGAACTGCGCGACATGTCGACATTCGTGAGACAGGAGGCGGCGCGACAGGCGTCCGCGGTGGATGAAGATCGAGTAGCCGAGCGCAAGTCCGGCTGTGTTCGAGCCGAGAAACCCGATGGCTGCTGCGGCGGTGGCCAGCAATGAGTCATCCGGCGTTGGGATTTGGTCGACTACGAGCAGGCGAATCTTTTCCGGTTGCTTGACTCCCACCGCCCGCGCGTCTGAGAGCGCGGTCGCCTTCAAGGGAAAGCCGTCGGCCGATGCGTTGGCTGAAAGCCTTTCGCACCAGTCGATCGCGTGAGGCAGGAGAACGGGCAGAAGCGCTTTGATGTCCATGACGTCGAAGCTCGGTCTGCAAAAACGTAGCAGGGGCAGGGCGGCTCGGCACCTGGAGCCGTCGCTGCCCAGCCGAATTTCATCGGGGCTCGTCGCGGTCGGCCGGCAGCATCAGTCCAACCCGTTGTCGCAGACGCAATATCCGGGGCCGCCGCCTTGGAGCGTGTCGTCGCATGTCCCCTGACCGACGATGCACGCGCAGCTGCTCGCATCACCACAAGGGTTCTGCGTTGCGCACACAAAACGTCCGGGACCGGGGCCTCCGGATTGGAAAATGCAAACCTCGGGTGCAAGCTCGCTTGCGTTGCAGCCCCCGCAGCGATCGGTAGAGGGCGTTCCAGCCGCTCCTGCCGCGCCACCATTTTCAGCGCCGGCAGCCCCAGCGCTGCCCGCCGCCGACGCGCCACCCTCACCGTCGGGCGGGCAGCTGCGAACTTCCCAACCGCATCCGCCACTCTCGAGTCGCAGACAGCGTCCAGTTGGCCCGCCGACACTGCCGTCTGCGCAGATCGTGTTCGGAAGACCGAGAGCTGGGCCGCACTCCGCGCTCGGACAAGTGAAGCCGCTAGAGCCGCCACCGGAACTACCGCCGCCGGCGCGACCTGCGCCGCCACTCGAGCCGTTCCCGGCCCCGCCGGACGAACCGCCGCCCGCGCCTCCGCTGCTGGTGCTGGCGCCGCAGGCCACCAAACTACCTGGCAGAGCGAGCCAAGCAGCGAGCACGGCTGAAGCACGACCAAATGGTTTCATGAAGTCTCCTTCGTACTGCGAGTTCCAGATTTCTTATTGCGCGCCTAGAATAGCATTCTCTAGACAAGCCGTGTGCCCGCCGAATGCTCGAAGATGGCTGGGCTTTGCGCCAAAGCCTACGAACGGACGGCGAATCCCGATCGTCGAGGAGCAGCGAGATCCATGCACGTGGATCCGACTCCGCGATTTCGTCGCTGATCTAGCGGTCGTTCATGCCCACGCCGGCGAGGATCTTGGGTACGCACTTCTCGATGCGTGCGGTGCGAGTCTGTGATTGCTTTGCTCCCGTGAAGTGAAGCACATAGCCGCGTTTTCGCCCGGGCGTCAGCGCGTGGAAAGCCTTCGCTAACTTGCGGTCTTTCTGCAGCATCTGCGTTAGCTCCTCCGGCAGTTCGAGCTCGCGCTTGGCTTTGAAATCGACCTTGAGTCCGGACTGCTCGACTGCGATGGCTTGCTTCACGTACGCCTTCAAGATGGCCTTCTTGACTTGGGCCTCGCTAGTGAACTCGAGCCGCATCGCAGACTGCGTATTCTCTCCTTGGCTGCGGAGCAGTCCGTGCGTGTCCTGGAGCAGAGCGCCCTTGAAAAACATAAGCGAGCAGTGCTCCTTGAAGGGCTGGATGATCGCCACGTTGCTCCCCTCGAACGCAAAACACGGCTTTCCCCATTTCAAGTCTTCGTCGAGCCCACAATCGATCAGAATCGACCGAAGCTTCTGCATCTCGCCTCGCCACGCTTTGGCTCGGCTCAGGAATGCGTCGACCTTGAGATTTTGAGTGCTCATGGATGCTGCGAGGATGGCGTTGCGCCGATGGTTCGGCAAGAGCGAATCACGAAGAACCATCGCCGGGCCACGCGCTAGCGACACTCATTCGTCGGGATCCGGAGAGCTGAGCTCCCGCAGCAGAGCCGCAAGTCCGGCCTTGTCGAGCGCCCGAGGGGAGACGTTGATCATGGCCTCATACAGATGCACGTCGGGATCGGGCACTACCCAACCGTCAATATCCAGGAAGGCAAGCGGCGCTGAGGGCGGCGCGCCTACTTCCGTCGAGGAAGGGCTATGAGCTCGGCGATGTGGAACGCATACGCGGGACGCCATGAGAGACCTCGAGCTCCATCTTCGACGTGATCCGGAGCAGCTCGAGGGCTTATCGACGATGACGCCCGAGCTGTTCCCTTCGCCTGCACGTGTTTAACCATCCAATGTTCATCACTTCATACAAATAGGCCTATGATTTCTGATCGCGAGGAACCATCGCGGTGGTGCTCGGCCAGATGAACGCGAGCTCGCCGCCGACGGGCAATTGGTTCCACAAGGGCGCAAGCGCTGCCAAACGGGCCACGATGCGATCGACGCGCTTGGCGTCGTCCGCAGAAAGCGAGCAATCTGGCGCGGGGCGAGATGGGTCGGGGACTTGGCCTTGGTGTCGTCGCCAGAATAGGTCGCTCACAGCAGCTAGCCGTTCCGAGTTCACGAGATCTCGCTGTCCCCTCTCGTCGGCACCGCGAAGCGACGCCTCTCGGTGGAGCTGCTTCCGCCTTGCTCGCGCTCGTTCGCGCGGACTTTGGTGGGTGGGCCCACCTCCGCTGGGGATGAAGGTACCCCCTCCGTTCGCCGCTCGACCGAACACACCCGAGGTCAGACCAAGCTCGGCCTCAACCACGTAGTGGACCAGATCATGAGGGATGTAAGGGTCGAACCCAGGCGCCGGGTCCATCGTTTGAGGCCGCTTGTCCACGGCCTCCACCGTCACGCTGTATCGCCTTTCGCCTGTACGTCGGAAAATGACGTTCATCGTTCACAGGATAGCGCGGTTGGCTGAGTTATGAACGACCTCGGCGCCCAAGGCTCCGTAAATGGAACTACGGCGGTCTCGAGGCGATTGCTGAAAGTACGGCAGATCGCAAGCCTTCGACGCTTTCGGTACCTGACAGGCGGAAAACAGGGCAATTCCGCGACTCGAGCCACGCGAGATGTCTTGCGAGGCTACGACCCGGCATGGCACCGATATCGTATTGCGCCGCCCACGTGACGAATGCTTCGTCGGCTCGGCCACGTTGCTGCAGCTCCCGCGCTCTGAGGCGTTCCACACGAACT